>Ga0123329_1000764_pt1 | contig 32055 bp, 26 predicted proteins | sample BioC12SIPDNA_FD_89703 | JGI IMG/M metagenome (GOLD analysis project Ga0123329, IMG submission 89703) | Anaerobic biogas reactor microbial communites from Washington, USA - Biogas_R1_B C12 SIP DNA | ecosystem: Engineered > Bioreactor > Anaerobic > Unclassified | place: Washington, USA | collected...
CAATCGCGTCCAGAAGCCGGCGGTCGTTGACCTCTTTGGCCCAGCGAATACCTTCGGCGCCGCGGCCCTTGGGAACGAAGCCGTAGCTCGGCCCGTAGTGGGTCAGGTCGCTGGAGCCGACGCAGACGGCGTCGACGCCGTAGTTGCGGATGACCTGGGCGACAATGGCCCCGATCGAGGGGGCGTGGCCGTTGGGGGGAACCATCAGCGGCACGATTCTGGCCTCAGGAAAGAGCCGCTGGATGAAGGGAACCTGGACCTCGATGCTGTGCTCCTCCTCATGGGCGTAGGGCTCATCCTGGACCAGGTTGGTGTTGGCCAGAATCCGTTCGGCGAGGCGCTCGTCGATCTTGATCTGCCCGAGCGGGCTCTCCCAGGCCCCACGGGCGAACAAAGCGCCCTGGTGGACGCCGTGGCGGTGGACGGCGCCGAAGAGGACGAAGGTGGCGACTTCGGGACGCGTGGCGTGGATGGCCTTGAAGGTGCGGGCGGCGACCTTGCCGGAACAGACCCATCCAGCGTGAGGAACGACCCCGCCGACCACGCGGCCCTCGAGCTGTCCGGGCCCGATTTCGACGGCGAGGCACTCATCAAGTTCGCTGGAGGCCATGGTCCGGGAACCGGGATAGAATTGACCGGCGACAACCGGAGTTCGCACCATCATGGCGGTTCTCCCCAAAAAACCTTGTGCCCTGGTTGGCGTAGCGGTTAATAATACTCATAGAGGCATGCACATTCAACCGAGAGTTAGGGATGACCAGACGGCGATATAGACAGGGAAGTCGCGGGTTCTTTCTTCTGGCCGCGGTATTGCTGTGGGTGCCGGTGCGAGGACAGTCGCCGGTCGGAGCGATCGAGGCGGAACTGGCGAAGGCGCGAAGCCAGAAGGCGGCGGTGGGAATCAAGATCGTGGCCGCCGGCAGCGGCCGGGTGATCTACGAGTCCGGAGCGGCGACGCCGCTGGCCCCGGCGAGCAACATGAAGGTCATCACGACGGCGGCGGCAATGGGCGTGCTGGGGCCGGACTTCCAGTTCACCACCCCGATCGGCCTGCGCGGCCAGGATCTGGTCGTCATCGGATCGGGCGATCCGAGCACCGGTGACGCGGACCTGGAGGGCGATCTGTCGCTGGCCGACGAGTTCGACCTGCTGGGCCGGCATCTGGTCAAGCACGGGGTGGGCAAGATACCCGGCAAGCTGATCGTCGACGCCTCGATCTTCGACGACGAGCTTCGCCATCCGCACTGGCCGAAGGATCAGTACCGCAAGTGGTACGCCGCCCCGGTGGCGGGGCTGAACATCAACGACAACTGCCTGGACGTCCGGGCCGGACCGGGCGAGGGCGGCCGGGGATGGCTGGAGATCGTTCCGGAAAACCGGTTCGTCGCGGCCAAGCCGGCGTTTGTTGCCAAAGGCCAGACGAACACGATCATCGACGCCTACTGGCCGGGCCAAGGGTGGGAACTGATGGTGAAGGTGACGCTGGGCAGCCGCCCGGGCGGCCCGGCGTACGTGCCGATCGAACAGCCCGTGCGGTTCGTGGGCGAACTGCTGCGGGAGCGGCTGGCCGCCAACGGCGTGGGCATCGACGGACCGATCGAGCTCACTTCAGTCCGCCAGGGCAGCGGCGATCCGCCCGAAGGCTTCTCGAACCTGATCGAGCATCGCAGCCGCAGGCTCTCGGAACTAGTCGAACGAACCAACAAGCGCAGCCAGAATATGTTCGCCGAGTGCCTCTTCAAACGGCTGGGCTACGAGTTCTCGCGGAAACTGGCCCCGTTTCCGGTCGGTTCGTGGAACACCGGGCGCCTGGCCATCGAGGAGTTCCTGCGAGGACAGGCAGACACTGATATTTCAGGAATTCTGCTTTGTGACGGATCGGGGCTCAGCAAGGAGAATCGCGTCACCGCCAACGTCTTGGTCGACGTGTTGAAGTATGCGGCCGATCAGCCGTGGTCACAAAAGTACATTGACAGTCTCCCCGTAGCGGGCAAGGACGGCACGCTTCGACGTCGGATGCGGGGCGGTTCGGCGGCGGGACGGGTGGTGGCCAAGACCGGCTACATTTCCGGAGTGAGCGGGCTGAGCGGTTACATCCTGGATCGGGAGGGCCGGCCCTCGATCGCCTTCTCGATGCTCTTCAACGACTTTCCCAGAAGCCAGCTTTGGCGGATTATGCAGATTCAAGATACAATATGTGTTGAGCTTGTGAAGTACAGTGATCGGATGGATTTGCAGTAGCGAGCCATAGTAGGTGACGCAGCGGCCAGCAAAAAAGCGGAAGAACCGGCCACTGGTGCTGGCGGCTGCGCTGCTGGTGGCGGTGATCGGTGGGGCGGGGATTATCGTCTCGGTTCGCTACCATTTCTCCGAAGCGCGGATCGCCGCGGCGGCGGCCGGCGCTCTGGAACGCCTGCTGGGGGCGGAGCTTCAGACCAGGCGGGCCGAAGTGGATTTCCCGCAGTCGCTGGTGTTTCACGACGTGGAAGTCCGCGTGCCGCCGGAGAAGCTGGAACGCGGGGAGGCGTTTTCGTCGGAAGACGCGGTCCTGTTGACCGCCAAACGCCTGGTCATCCGGTTCGACCGAAGCCGCCTGCTGAAGCTCAAGTTCAGGATCGATGACGTGGCGGTCCAGGAGCCGCGATTTCACCTGACGCGGGACGTGGACCGGGACCTGTGGAACTGGCAACTGCTGTTCGTCGGCCGCGAGCGGGAAGGCAAACGCCCCTTCCGGTTCAAAGTCGGTCCGCAGATGTCGCTGGCGGACGGGCAGGTGACCCTCACCGAGATCGTCAAGGGCAAGCGGCTGTTGCACGGGCGGGTGAATTTCACGGCGGACGCGATTCCCGGCGATGACCTGTACCACGTGGCGGTCGAGACGTGGACGGCGGAGGCCCGCGGCCCGCGGGTGAGCCTGGACTTTGATCCGCGATCCGGACAGGTGATCTCGGGGGCGATGGCCCTGGTGGACTGGCAGAACGTGGAGTTGGCGATCCCTCAGCCGTACCAGGAATGGTGCCGGCGCTTCGCCCTGGCGGGCCGGATCGGGATCTCGCAGATCAGCTACGCCAACCGCCAATCCGGCAAGGTGGTGATGATCCTGGAAGATGCGCGGAGCCGGATCCCCCTTTCGGCCAAGGAACTGGAGCAGCCGGACCACAAGTGGTTCGCGGACCTTACCGGGATCAGCGGCAAGATCACCTTCGACGAGGACGGGGTCCGGATCGGCAAGCTGGTGGGCCGGCTCAACGGTGCGCCGTGCGAGGTCTCGGGCAGGTATCGCGGAAACTACGTGAACCTCCAGGAGGGTGAATTCGAGCTGCACATCAAGGCCGAGGGGCTCGAGTGTCCGGACTATACCGATCCCAACGATCACGCGATGATCGAGGAGTACTTCCCGCGCAAGCTGAGGAACTTCTTCAACGATTTCCGCCCGCGCGGCAAAGTGGACCTGGAACTGACGATCACCAAGGCGGCCGGCGCGGACGGAGCGATCGGGCTGGTGGGCAAGATCGCGCCGCGCGGGCTCAGCGCCGAGTACCGCAAGTTTCCCTATCGGGCGGACGACCTTCACGGGCAGGTGCTGCTGGTGGACGGCGGCTTCGTCATCAACGGCCTGACGGGACTGGCCAGCGGCGGTCCGTTCACCATGAAGGGGACGATCTCCGAACCGTCGAAGCACGCGCAGGTCGATCTGCAGATCTCCAGCCCACGGGTCGAGGTGGACGAAAGACTCTACCGCGCCCTCTCGCCGCGACACCGGAAGATCTGGGACATGTTCCAACCGAGCGGCGGCGTGCGGATGAAGGTGCACCTGGTCCGGCCGGCCGGCCCGGATCAGAAATGGTCGCGGACGATCGAAGCGGACTTTATCGACGGTTCGGCGTGCTACGAGGCGTTCAAGTACCCGCTGACGGAGTTGGCCGGAGTCCTGGCGGTCGAGACGGACGTGCTGAAGCTCCAGAAAGTCCGTGGCCGGCACGGGCCGGCGACAGTGACGCTGGACGGCCAAGTTGACGGGCTGAACTCGCCGCGCCCGGAGGTCCGGCTGGAGGTGCGGGCCAGGGACGTGACCGTGGATCGGGACCTGATCGCCGCCCTTCCCGAATCGGCGGGCCGGATCATCGACGACTGCCGACTGACCGGACGAGGCGACCTGAACGGGTCGATTGAGGCGATGCCGGGCCAGCCGCTTGAATATCAATTCACCTGCGAACTGAAGGAAGGCGGAGTCTGCTACAAGGACTTTCCGTACCCGGTGAAGAACCTGCGCGGGCGGCTGACGATCGAGCCGGAGCAGGTGCGGATCGACGGGGTCTTCGCCCGTGAGGGCGAACAGACGGTCGAGGCGCAGGGCCGGCTGGCCTTGGGCGGGCAGGATCAGGGAATCGAACTGACGATAGACGCGGACAACGTGCCGGTGGATTCGGATCTGTACGCGGCGATGGACGAGCGGCTTCAGACGATCTGGCGAGATTTGAGGCCGGAGGGAAGAATTCGCGTCAAGGCGGAACTGTCGCGCCAGGGCCAGGATCCCTGGACGTGGCGGCTGGGAGTCGATCTGGCCGGAACGTCCATTCAGTATGGTGAGTTGCCGCGGATCAGCGGACAGGGCGGACGGGCAGTCTTTGCACCGGGACAGGTGGAGCTATCGGAGGTGGTCGGCCGGACGGACGACGGCGGCGAAGTCCGCTGCACGGGCCGGGTCGCCGCCGAGGAAAAGGAACTGCGGTGCAATCTGCAGCTTGGCCTGGCGGACCTGCCCATCAGCAGAGAGCTGCTGCGGTCGGCGGGAGTTGGCAAGATGGCCTCCATGCTGGAGTGGCAGCCGGGAGGCAAGGCAAGCGGCCAGTTGGATGAGGTGGCGGTGGCCGCGTCGCTGGAGGACCTCTCGCGGCAGAAATGGGAGTTGAAGGGACGGTTGGATTTCGTCGGTGCGGCGTTGGAGTCGCTGGCCGTCGATCCGGTGAACCTGAGCTATCGCGGCCGGATCGGCTGGGACAGGTCGCGAGGGCTTTTCAGCATGGACGGGGAGGCTGAGCTAAGCCGCTTTAACTGGAAGGACCGCGCCGTCAGCGACATCTCGTGCCGGATGATCAAACCGCAGGACAAGCCGGAGTTGCAGATCGAGGACCTGCACGGATGGGTGGGCCTGGGCGAGGTCTCCGGGCTGGCGCGGCTGACGCTGTTGCCCGACGAGACGCGCTACGGCGTGCAATTGACGCTGGACAATCTGCCGGTCGAAAAGGTGCTGACCATCGACAACGGTTCGTCGGGCCCGATCAAGGGGCGGATGCGGGGCGAGGTGTACATGCTGGGCACGCTGGGGGCCAGATACGTTCGCGAAGCCGGAGGCAACGTGCAGGTGGCGGCGGCTGAGGCGCTGAAGGTTCCACTGCTGGGCGAGGTCTACAAGAGCATCCGCCAGGAACCGCCGAACCTGGCGAGCTTCCATGATCTGGCGGTGGAGTTCGCGGTGGAGCAGCACCGCATGATCGTTCGGCGGGTGGAACTGACGGGACAGACGCTCTCGATGTTCGGCTACGGGACGATGAACCTTTCGAACGATCGCCTGCGGCTCAGCCTGATCGCCTCGAACGAGTCCGATCTGACCAGGATTCCCGTGCTGGCCGACCTGGTGCGACGGGCAAGGCGCGATCTGACCGAGGTGCAGGTGACCGGGACGCTGGACGATCCGACGATCCGGGCGACGCCGTTGCGGCACCTCTCGGACACGTTCAAGGAATTCCTGCAGGGCAAGCGGGCCCACGACGAGATGCCGTGACGTCACTGCGATCGGAGGCTCAGGAAGACGGCGGCGGTCACCAGCACAGCGCCGGCGATCAGGTCCCATCCCGGCACGAACCAGAGGAACAGGCACAGCCAGAGGGTCGAGAGGATCGGCGTGACGGCGGCCATGAGGCCGAGGGTCTTGACGTTGGCCCGCGAAAGGGCCAGCTCCCACAGCAGATAGCCGTTGCCCCACGGCCCCAATCCAGCCAGAACCAGCACGCCGATGCCGCGAAAACCGATCGGACCGGCGTCGGCGTCATGGAACAGACAGACGACGCCGGCAATCAACCCAACGCCCAGCAACCCCATGCCGCTGGTATTGTATCGGCCCGCCCAGTCGCGCCACCGGGCCAGCAGCGCCGAATATCCAGACCACAGAATGGCGGCAAGGAGGGCCAGCAGATACGGCAGCAAAGCGGCGAAGCTCATCCGCTCCGTGGTGAAAAGAGCGCCGGCCCCTTCGCGATTGGCCAAAACGGTTCCAGCCAGAACGCAGGCCAAGGCAACCGCCAACAATCCGCTGAAGTTGGTTCCCGGCACCAGGAGAACGCCGAGAACGACGGTGAGGGTGGGCCAGAGGTAATTGACAAGGTTCACGCCGCACGCCTGCTCGCGGCTGGCGGCCAGGGCCACAGCCAGCGGGTAGGCGATTCCGTACAGCACAAAGCCGAAGATGGTCAACAGCCAGAGGCGGGCGGGCAGGCCGACCGCGTTGCGGAAGTGGCCGTCGCAGGTCCGCCGGAATACCATCTGGTAGCACCCGCCGAGCAGGCACGAGCCGGCCAGAAACTGCCACGGCCCGAGGGCCTCGCTGCCGACCCGCACCACCGAGGCCGAGAGCGACCACAGCACGATCGCTCCGGCGCCAAAGAGGAGCCCGGCAAGGGAGTTGCTTCGGGTCGTCACGTTAAGCTCAGCCATCCGCCGCACCTGCACCAGGGTCATCAGACGAAGCGGGCATTGTACCGTCGGGTCCGTCCGCTGTCGATGGTCGACGCGCGCGAAGGTCCGATATTCAATCGGCGGCCGCGAACCAGCGGCGGAAGTTAGCGAACCCGTCCCCGTTTTTCGCCGAAGAAGAGATAGATGCCCGTGGTTCCGCGCGGGCGGTGTCATGGGAGCGGAGGGTCCGTCAATGATGTTGGCCGCTTTGGGAGCAGGAATCGGATTGACGCTGGGCTTTCTGCTGGGCTACCTGATAAGAGCCAGACGGAAGAACCGCATCCGGGGCGGATTCGTCGAAACCGCCTTCGCCTCCACCGGTTCGACCGGCGATGGCGCCTCGACAACCTCGAAGGCCGCCGCCAGGAAGAATGCATCCAGTGACTCTGATCCCCAGATCGACCAGGTGGTCAACCTGACGGACAGCCGGGCCGCGACGGTGGTGGACCTGGACGTGGCCCGCAAGCTCCGCGGAAAGGCCAAGGCCCTGGACCGGCACGCCGCGTGCCTGTGGCGGCGGTCGAAGGAACTCGAAGCCCGTGGGCGGCTGGAGGAGGCCATCTCGCTCTGGCGGCAGGGGCTGCGGATTTACGAGTACATCATGAGAATCCACCCCAAGGCCCGCGAGAGCTGCAAGGCCATGCTGGGCCCGGCGTACCTCGACATGGCGGAAAAACTGGCTGTGCAGGACAAGCCGGACAGCCAGCGCCGGGCGGCGGTTCACTGCAAGACGGCGGTCCGCTACCTGGAAATGTCGGTGGAGGCGGGCGTGTATGAGAACCAGGAGGCGCTGGCCCGGGCCGAGCGGTTATTGGAGCAGCTCAGGCCGCAGGACCGGGAGGAGGCGCTCCTGTTCGACGACAGCGAGGACTAGCGGCGGCCGGGCTTTTCGAGCAGGTCTTGAGGAAAGGTCACCGGGTCGTCGTAGTCGAAATCCTCGCCGTAGAGCTGCGGGTTGGAGTTGAGGAAGCTCTGGATGGCGGACCAGTCAGGCAGCACGACGCCGCGCCAGATCAAGCCCGGCGTCATCTCCTTGTCGATCAGGATGGTGAAGAGCTTGCGCTTGCGATAAGCCTCGTGGTCCTCCTCGCTGTTGCCGATCCCGATCCGGATGTTGCTGAAATCCTCCTGAAGACGGTCGATCTCCCGGCGTTTGTATCCCGAGAGCGACCATTCATGCTGATCGACGTCCCAGGTGAGCACCGGGCCGCGGGGAAAGCCGTGCCGGTCGAGCCACGCTCGCGTCTTGACCACAATCTCCCGCGGACGGGCGGTCAGATAGACGATCCGGAAATGCTTGGCCAGTTCTTCCACAACCGGCTGGGCGCCGGGAATCGGATCGGAGCGGTCGGGGTGCGAGCCGAAAAGCTGAAGTTGTTGCGTTCTGGCGAGGGTGTCGTCGATGTCCACGATCATGATCGGGGCGTCCTTCGGCCAGACGTAGACCTCGGCACAAGTCGCAAAGTGCCGGCCGTCCTCCGTGTAGACCACACGAAAAGGATAGACGCCGGACTCTTCGACCCGGTGCTTGACGCTGGCGTAGCCTTCCTCGTCGGTGTCGTCGCGGCCGATCGCCGTGCCGTCAAAGAAGAAGTCCAGATCGCGGTCCTCCAGCCCTTTGTTCCAGACGAGAAACGCGGGCCATTCGAGCTTGCCGGTGAGGGTGACGCGGTCGCCCGGCCGGCAAAGGCGATCATCAACGGTCAGCAACCGATTGGACGCGCAGCCACCGAGGCCGACAAGACAGATCAGAAATCCGATCAGAATCAGTACGTTCCCACGATCGCCCGGCCTTGATTCCATGATGTCCTCCCGTCATGAATTCGGGGACCACCCCCCAGCTTAATGGGATTCTACACCGGGTCGAGCCACACTGGCAACAGAATTCGGATACGGGCAAGAGAGTCGGATCAGTAGCTGGCCAGCCGCGCCTGCTCCTCTTCGGAACTGTGCGCGAAGACGACGCCGCGACGGAAGTACTGCCAGCAGGTCAACATGGCCAGAATCGCACTGGCGACCCACAGGAACCACAACAGGGCCGCAACGGACGTCGGTCCCATCGGGGTCAGATGGAGCAGGTCTGGACCAAGCAGGGTCACCACCACCAGGATCATCTGCGATAGCGTGCAGATCTTGCCCGCCCAGCCGGGACGGATGAAGATGTGGCGGGTGACCAGGAACAGGATGACGAAACCGAGGACGACGAACAGGTCCTTGCCGATCGCGCAGATGACCACCCAGTTGGGTATCTTGAAGTGCGGCACCGCCGTGTAGTCGATGCCGAGCAGGATCATCGCGCAGGTGACCAGCAACTTGTCGGCCACCGGGTCCATGAACCGGCCAAGCTCTGTCTGCTGGTTGAAACGCCGGGCCAGAAAGCCGTCGATGCCGTCGGTCAGCGACATCAGGGCGAAAACGATCAGGGCGCCGCGGCGGGCCCACAGGCCCCACTCCGGATCCTGAAGGTTGATCAGGCACCAGACGAACGGAGCGATCAGGACGATCCTGAGCATGCTCAGGCGGTTGGGCCAGTTCAGTATGTCCTTTCGCTCCATCGGAACCTCCCCAACCGTCGGCCCGCGATCATTCGCCGGTGATGATCCGGCGGATGTCGTTGTAGGTCAACAGGATGAACAACAGGATAAAGAAGATCAACCCGGCGGCCTGCCAGATCGCCGCGTACTTCGGCGGCAGCGGCTTGCCGCGGATCTTCTCGTACGCCAGCAGCAGCATGATCCCGCCGTCGGTGATGGGAATGGGCAGGAAGTTGACCACCGCCAGGTTGGCCGAGATCAGGGCGAAAAAGTAGAGCAGCTTGTAGAGCCCCGCCTCCGCCACGGTCTTGCCCGCGTGAATGATGAACACCGGTCCGCCGACGTTGCGGGCGTCGACCGTCTGGTCGATGGCGATCCGCTGAATGGTGACGTAGACCAGCTTGATGAAGTACCAGGTGTAGCGGACGCCGAGAACGACGCCCTCGAAGGGATTCGACGCCTTGATCAGCGTCTCCATCGGATAGCCGATCATGTCGGTGGTGTAGCCGATCCGGTGAATCCACTGCTCCTGGGCCGGCACCGCCAGTTCGCCGCTCAGCTCCCGGTCGCCGAGCTGGAAAACAAGCGGTACGGTCTGGCCGGCGTTCTCCCGCAGGCAGCCGATCACGTCGAACCAGTCGCTCACCGCGTTGCCGTTGCACGAGACGATGCGGGCTCCGCGCGGCAGGTTCAGGCCCGCCGCCGGAGTGCCAGCGAGGGTGTCAGCCACAATCGGGTGCTCGTCATCGACGCCCAACTGCTGTTCCAGAACCTCGAACTGGGGCTTCTTGCGAGGGACGTCGAAGGCGGCCGTCTTGCGCTCTTCGCCGCGAAGCACCTGCACCTGAACGGTCTCGCCGCGATTCTCAGCGAAGTAGTCGAGCAGTTCGGCCTTGGTCGGGTTGGCGATATTGGCCACCTGGACCACCACGTCGAGCGGCTGAACACGGTCGGGATCGGGATTGTTGGGGTCGTGATCGAACAGGGCCAGGAACTTGGTCCGCGGTTGAAGGCCCACAATGGCCTCCTCGCGGGCCGCCTCGGCGAATTCCTCCTGAGTCACGGGCATCCGGGCGGGACCGATCACCAGGTGCGCCCGCTTGCGGACGGTCAGGGTCTTGGTCTCGCCGTTCACGTGCCGTTCGACGGTCAGTTCGACCGGCTTGCCTCTGGCCTCGACCAGGGCCTGCTCGACCTGCCAGAAGAGCTCGGGCTCGACGGAGTCCACGCGGACGATCACGTCGTCGGCCTTCAACTGATGCTCGCCCTGCTGCGAGAGGCCGGCGTAGAGGATTCTGGTGGAGCGGGCCTGGGCGATGCCGATCATCGGTTCCTTCAGATCGGGGTTCATCTGCTCGGGAACGACCTGGGTCTGGATGGTCTGCCCGTCCCGCCGCAGTTCAACGTCGATGGGCTGGCCGGGCCGGTGGAACATGATGGCGACCTTGACCTCGCCGAAGTGCATGACCCGGTCGCCGCCGATCCGAACGAACTTGTCGCCCGGCTGGATTCCCGCCTTGGCGGCGGGCGTGCCGGAGATGACTTCGCCGGCCACCGGCGCGTCGCGCTCCAGGCCGTGCATGAAGACGACCATGAAGGCGACCGCGGCGAAGATGACGTTCATGATGACGCCGCCGCTGACCACCAGGGCCCGTTGGCCCACGCTCTTGGCCAGAAAGGACTCGGGATCGGCTTTGGTCTCGTAGAGACGCTCCTGGTCGAGGGCGGTGTCCTCCTGGCCGAGCATCTTGACGAACCCGCCGAAGGGAATGGCGCGGATGGAATACTCGGTGGCCCCCCGCTTGAAACCCGCCACCTTGGGCCCGAACCCGATGGCGAACGCCTCGACGCGAATGCCGACCAGACGGGCCATGATGAAGTGACCCAGTTCGTGGACGAAAATCACCAGGCAGAACCCGACCAGCACCAGGAAGATGTGCCACGCCGACTTTAGGGCCCACAGGGCCATCTGCTCCTGGCCCACGATCAACGATTCAAGCATCGAGTCACCTCATTTCTCGCCCAGGCATCGATCTCGAAGAGCTCGGGCAGAGTGGGTTCGGGTTGGTGCCGGTGCCCGGAGAGCACCGTGCCGGTCAACTCCACAATCTGACCAAATGATATTCGTCCCTCGATGAAATATCCAACCGCCTGTTCGTTGGCGGCGTTGAGCACCGCGGGCGCCGATCCGCCCAGTCGCGCGGCTTGGTAGGCCAGGTCGAGGGCTGGGAACTTGGCCCGATCGGGTTCGTGAAACGTCAGCATGGCGACCTCGCAGAGGCGCAGACGCGGCGCGATGCACGCGGTTCGCTGCGGCCACGTCAACGCGTACTGGATGGGCAGGGCCATGTCCGGATTCGAGAGTTGGGCGATCATCGAACCGTCGCGGAACTCGACCAGCGAGTGGACGATCGCCTCCGGATGGATCACCACGCCGATCCGGTCGGCGGACAATCCGAACAGGTAGTGTGCCTCGATAATCTCCAGACCCTTGTTCATCATGGACGCCGAGTCGATGGTGATCTTCCTGCCCATCGACCAGGTCGGATGGTTCAGGGCCTGCTCGACGGTGGCGTTGCGAATGTCATCAGCCGACCACCGCCGAAACGGGCCGCCGCTGGCGGTCAGCATGATGCTGGCCACGTCGGATTCCCGCCCGGCCTGCATCGCCTGAAAGACCGCGCTGTGTTCGCTGTCCACCGGTAGAATGCGGGCACCCGTCCGTTTCGCCTCAGCCAGCAGCAGTTGCCCGCCGACCACCAGGGCCTCCTTGCTGGCCAGGGCCAGGTCCTTGCCGGCCCGCACGACGGCAAACGCCGGTTCGATGCTGGCCGCGCCGACGATGGCGCACAAAACGATCTGGGCGCCCGTCGCGCCCGCAACCTCCAGAACCCCCTCCTGCCCAGCCACGACGCGGATCGGCAGGTCGGCAAGGGCCTCCTTCAGCGGCGGATAGGCCTCCGGTGCGACAACGGCCACCACCGGCGGACGAAACGCACGGGCCTGACGGGCCAGTTCCTGCCAGTTCTCACCGGCGGACAGCCCAGCCACCGACCACTCCGGGCCCAGCGCCCGCAGCACGTCGAGTGCGCGGCGGCCGATCGAACCGGTCGATCCCAGGATGGCTACTGATTTGCTCACGTTCCTGCTATCTGCGCTTGGCCTTACTGCAACGACGATGGTTGTGGATTGCGCCACGCCCGCCGAGGCGGATCGGAAACTCAGGAAGTATAAGCCGCGGATATGGACGCTTCAAGCAGATTCGCCGTCCAGCCCAATGAAATCGGGCCGACCGGCAAGTCCGTCTAAACGGACACCGGGCGAACCCGCGGAAAAAGCCCGACGATAAACAGGATGATTCCGACGACAACGAGAACGGGCGCGATACAGACGATGGCCACGCCGCTGGTCAAAACCGGCTGAAGACTCGAGACGTCATCGTAGACCTTCAGTTCCGCCTTGTGGACCTCAGCCGTGTAGGTGGCGTCGCGGCCGATCATGACCTGAACCAGGATCACCCCCCCTGCCGGCGCATCGAACGGCGGAAACAGGTGCTCGACGAGGGTCCGGCTGGACGACCGCTCGGAATGCGCCTCGCGCACGACGCGGGTTCCCTCCCCCTGCCACGAGGCGACGGTGCTTTCGGAGGCGATCAGGTCGCCCTGGTCGTTCCTTATCGTATAGTCGACCGGAAACTCGTACCGCGGCACATAGCGGGTCTGGCCGAAATGCTCCTCCTCCTGAATGGAGGAACTGGTCAACTCGAACACCACGCCCAGGCGGGCCGGACTGCCCGGATCGATGCGGAGATGCGGCGTGGTCATGGGCTCGCCGAGGACGAGCGGCGCGCGATAGACGATTTCCTGCCGGAAGAGTCCGAATACGGAGGTGCCGAGGAAGACGATGCTGATAAGGAATAGGACCATGCCGGCCAAGGCCACGATGCATCCGGCTGTTTTCATACGCCTGCCCTCGTCATAAGCCGCTCGAACCAGGAGCCTGATGGCTCTTTCCTCTTATCAGTTGGAATTATAGAGCGGCGAGCGACAGAGGGCCAGCAAAATCAATATGAGTGATTGACTCGGAATATGCCTGGGCTTGACTTTGCCACGCTTCTTGTATAGCGTTAGCTTTTAGATGAGAAAGGGGTGCCTCATGCAGGTACGAATGGACCTGGCCAAGATCATCATCACGGAGACCGAGGACCGTCAGATCATCGTGCTCAAGGAGCGTGACGGCACCCGGACGTTTCCGATCGTGATCGGGATCGCTGAGGCCTGCGCCATCGACCGGCGGCTCAAGGGCATCCAGACCCTCCGTCCGCTGACCCACGAGTTGCTGGCCAGCGTGATCGAGCAGTTGGGCGGCCAGTTGGAGAAGATCGTCATCAACGACCTTCGCGACGGGACGTTCTACGCCCGGCTGATGGTCCGCCAGGACGGCCGGTTGAGGGAAATCGACTCACGTCCGAGCGACGCGATCGCCCTCGGCGTGGCGACGGAGGTGCCCGTGTACGTGGAAGAGCACGTGCTGCGGGAAGTCTGTCAATAGGAAGAACGCGACACGCAGCGGCCCAATTGAGAACCCCCAGGAGACGCCGGTGGCCAGAGACAGCGAGGCGACGGACCAGGAAAACGCGGGCCAGATCGTGGACTTGTGGCTGGACCGATCCATCCAGGTGAAGGCCAGCGATCTGCACTTCGAGCCGGACGCCGAGGGTCTGGCCGTCAAGATCCGGATCGACGGCATCCTTCATCTGGTCAAGCGGGTCAACCAGGAATTGGGCAAGCAGATCATCTCGCGTCTGATGGTCATGGCCAGCCTGCACACGCACCTGCAGAAAAAACCCCAGGAAGGCCGGGCCGACTACTCGTCGAGCCGAACCGGCGGCAAGCCCATCAACATGCGGGTCTCGACGTTTCCCACCGTCTGGGGCACCCGCGCGGTGGTCCGCTTCTTTCACGGCTTGGAGCGAATCCCGCAGCTCGATCAACTGGGCTATAACGACAAGACGCTCGAACTGCTCAAGAAAATGGCGTATCAGACACAGGGAATGATCCTGATCGCCGGCCCGGCGGGCAGCGGCAAAACCACCACCATCTATTCGTTTCTGCATCACATCCTGGGCGCGCGGCCGGGGTGCAGCGTCATCAGCATCGAGGATCCGGTCGAGTACAGCGTCGAGGGCATTACGCAGGTGCAGATCGGCCAGTACGCCGGCGGACTGACCTACAAGGACGCCCTCAAGTCGCTGTTGCGGCAGGATCCGCAGGTCGTGGCGATCGGCGAGGTCCGCGATCCGGACACCGCCGCCATCGTCCTCGAAGCCGCCCTGACCGGACACCTGCTGATCAGCACGATCCACTCGCCGACCGTGGCCGGCGCGGTGCTGCGCCTGGTGGACATGGGCCTGGCCCCCTACCAACTGACCGGCGCCCTGACCGGCATTGTCGCCCAGCGCCTGGTGCGACGCCTCTGCACGAACTGCCGGGTCGCCACCAACGATCCGAACGAACCCTACGTCTCGGGCGGATGCACCAAGTGTTTCAAGACCGGCTACCGCGGCCGGATACCCGTGGCGGAAGCAGCCCACATGACCAAGAGCTTTCGCCAGGCGATCATCCAGGGCCAGGACGTCAGCGGTATCCAAGCCGCCCTCAAAGCCGACGGCCTGCCCACGTTGCGAGAGGACGCCCACCGCCTGGTGCGAAGCGGCATCACCTCCAGCAACCAAGTCACCGAGCTTCTCCACAGCCTGGAGTAGGCGCCCACCGGTCGGATTCCCCCACGTGAAGCACTGCGGCGCGCCCCTTTGGGGTCGCGGTTTGTTTTTGGAGAGCAGAAAGTAAAGCGTTGACGAAAACCGGGGAAATTTATAGACTGTGTGTACTGGAGGCGTTGAAGCATCATTTCGGCTCACAAGCGTGCGAGGCATACGCATTGATGTCGGGTGAGGCACGGTTATTCCGTTGCATCAAATCGAATCGAGCGGTGAAGTTTACTCCCCCGGCGACCAGTCCGATCCACGCCCTGATGCTCTGGGCGCGTCGCCGTCCGCGGGACGCCGCGCTGATATTTTCACTTCCGGAAAGGCACGAACCCTTCGTCCGGACCTATAGCGAGCTGTTTTCACGGGCGTTCACCCTCGCCGAATCGCTGGCGTCGCTGCCGGAAGGGCTGATCGGGATACTGGGAGGGCAGCACGGCCTGAGCGTGGAGGCGGCGCTGGCGGCGATGCAGGCGCGTCGCCCATTTGCGTTGATCAACCCGCTGAGCCAGGCCTTCGAGCACGAGGTCCAGTGCCTCCAATCCCTGCACCCGTTGGGCGTGCTGATCCCCTCGCTGGACGAAATGCCGGACCTGCTGGTGGACCGGTTGGGTGAAATCACGCGCGAGTTGGGAAGGGCGAACGTCTGGTCGGCCGGCCCGAATCCCCTGGCGGCCAAGGATCTGCTCGCGGAAGACCAGGGGTCGCGGCAACCTCAGGATGCTGTGGACGATTCGCTGTGGAATGAACCACTGGTCTACCTCAACGGCCGGGATGAAGACGAGCACTGCCACGCCTACGTGTACACCCCGCTGGCCCTGGCGGCCAGCGCCCTGTCGGTGGCGCAGTGGCTGCAGATCAAAGAGGGCGTGCGGGTGCTATGCGGCGTGGAGCTCACCCGCTGCGCGGGCTTTGTGCCGGCGCTGGCGGCGGTGATGTCGGGCGCCGGATGCGTCCTGCCGCATCGCCTCAAGGGGCACGAGTTCTGGCAGGTCGCCAGCCAGAGCGGCGCGCACGTGGCGAGGGTGGCGCCGGAGGTGATCGAAGACCTGCTCGAGAATCCCGGACGGGCAAGCGACATCAGCTCGAGCGGGCTCAAGTACATCATCACCGACGCGGGCGGCCTGCCGACGCGGGTGTCGCTGGCGTTCATCGAGACGTATGACCTGCCGCTGATCAACTGTTTCGGCACGTCGGCCACCGGCGGCTACGCGTTGGGCGTGCCGCTGAACCTGTGCCGGCGCGAGTATGAACTGGCGCTGCGGGATAGCGCCGCGGGTGTGGAACTGGAGCACTGCAACGTGAAGGTCGAGGAGGACCCGCAGATCACCGCGAGCGCCAACGACCGCCGCGAGGGCTACCTGGCGGTGCGGGGCAACGGCCTCTCGACGGGGTACTGGGACGGCCAGACGCTGTCGACCTGGCAGACGCCGTGGCTTCGCACCTCGCATCTCGGCGCGGTCTGCGGCGGGCAGGAACGGGAGTGCTTCAGCGTCCAGGGGCGAGCGTCCGAGGCGCTGGTGGTACAAGGCTACCGGATCTGGCCGGCGCAGATCGAGCACTCGCTGACCGAGACCTTTGCCTTTCTGGAGGATTGCGTCGTGCTGGCGCGGCCGGACGGGCGGGGACGAAATCAGCTCTGCGCCGCCGTGGTGCTGCCGGAGGAACTGGACCGCCACCGCCAGTCGGAGCTTCTGGCCCAGATGGAGGCGCGGGTCCGGGCCGGAGGCGTCGAAGGCCTGAGCGAACACGCCCGGCCGCACCAACTGATCGCCCTCTCGGGACCGATGCTGCCGCGTGATCCGGACGGCCGGCCCAACCGCCAGCAATTGCTGGACGTCATCAACGGCTTTGCCGCGGGGCGAGGCCTGGCCGCCTCGTAAAGACCCGCCGGCGGCTCAGGCGATCGCCAGCGTCACGATCTTCCGCGACTCGATCTCAAGCGTGATGGCCTTCCCATTCCGCGCCGGGCCCTCATCCAGAACCGTCTCATCGAGCCTTGCGAACCGGACCTGCTCGAACGGGAAGTTGAGGGTCAGGACCACCTTCTGCGTTTCGCCGGTGTAGTTTGTCAGCCGCAGAACGGTGGATTGACCGTCTTCGGCGGGTTTGAGGGCGTCGATCATCACGCCCTGGGCGTCGAGCGACAGCAACGACATCGATCCATCGCCGGCGGCCAGCGAGGGCAGCGGCGTGAACGTCTTGAGGCCGGCCAGGAACTGCTGCGAAAACTCCAGGACGCGGGCCGCCGGCCACGACGCGGCGTGCGGATAGACGGCCAGATCGAACTCGTAACGGCCGAAACACTGGGCTTCGGGAGTCGCCAGGACCGGACCGGCGTGCTCGCCACGGGTCAGGAAGTGACCGCGGCTGAGGCGTCCGACGCACCGCAGCAGCGTGATCGCGATCGCCCGCGCGGCGTCGCGGGTGACTTCGAACTCGGGCAGGCCGCGGGCGAACACGGCCAGGCCGTTTCGCTCATCGGCCATGTCCACAAAGCCGTGATGCGGATACTGCTCCGGCTGATCCTCCGTCCAGACCTTCGGATCGACCGGCTCGACCATCACAGGCAGCGAGTCGACGTCGAACTGCTGCAGGGCGCTGACCCGCTCAGCGGCCAAGCCCGTCGGGAACATCGCGCGGAGACGATGGTCGCGGGCCTGGTTGTCCACGGTCACCTTCACGCGGATGAATCTGGCCGCCTTGCCCAGTGTGACCTCGGCGCGGATGGGCAGTTCGACCCGCCGCGCGGCGCGATCGGCGAAGAACTCGCCGTTGCGGTCGCGCAGCTCGAGCCCCTCACGGTCGATCGCCGCCTCGGCGGGGATGCTCAGGACATACTCGATCCCCAGCGTGGCCGCGCCGGGCCCGTCATGCAGGACGCTGATCTGGGCCGGTCCGCCGAGGGTGGTGACCACCTGGTCCTTCATCGGCGGGCTGTAGTTGTACTCGTCGCCCACGTCGCCGCCGTCCTCGAAGTACAGCAGATTCTGGAACGTCTTGCCCGAGGCCTTGTCGGTGACGGTCAGCGTCCCGTTCGGCTCGACCCGCACCGTCAGGTGCTCGTTTTCCATCGTCCGCTGATCGGTCAGCAACGAGACCGTCCGGGCCGGATGGGCGTTGAGCGGCATGACTCGGAACTGGCGATAGCCCATCGCCGGCAGGTCGTCGGCCCAGAATCGCACGCGGGCCTTGACCGCGTTGCGGAAGGGCGCGCACTCGCGGACGTTGGGATAATACTCGAGGCCGTCGGTGACGCCGACCAGTTCGGCGGCGATCGACGTGCCGTCCTGGGCGGCCAGGCGCACGCTGCGGATCGTCTGTTGCGGATCGAAACGCGCGCCGTCGGCGTATTCGATCGGCTCCCACTCGGTCTTGACCAGCGGGATATCGGCCTCAACCAGATCGGAAACCGCGAACGGCATCGGATTGAACACGGCGATGCGATAGTCCTTCCGCTCGGACGCCTCGCCGCAGGTCAGCTTGTGGAACACACGCCGGCAGACGCTGTCGCTGATGTCGCGACACCACTGGAACCGCGTCATCATCTGCTGGTGGACGCGGTCGATGCTGCAGCCGCCGATCGAGTCGTGCGGCTGATTGCGCAGGAGCCACATCCACGCGTTGTCCAGGAAGCCGCGGCGGTCGCCGCCGAACATCAGCCGGTCGATCGCCGCCATCGGCTCGGCCCATCGCGCCATCTCGATCTCGCAGTCGGCGTTGGCCTGTTTGAGATAGATACGGGCGGATAGAATACCGTTGAGCACGACGGCGCCGGTCTTCTCGTGGCGTTTGGTGTCGCGGAGCATGCCATCGAACGTGGGCCACTCGGAGCACTGACGCTCGCGCAGCAGGTCGATGTAGTCCTCGAAACTGCCGTGCCGGAACTCCATGTCGTCGTACTCGCGGTTCAGATCGTCGATGATCTTCACCACGTCCGGGTCGACCGGCGCGTGGTCGACCCCGTGCATCAGCAGACCCAGCCCGCTGCGGGAATAGGCGCGGTGAAACTCGATCCGCTCGCGAAACAGGTCCAGCTTCTCCCGATACGTCTTCTTGTCGCTGGTGCAGACGTTCCCGTAGCCTTCGACCATGTGACAGCCGAATACCTTCGTCCCGTCGGGACTCCGCCAGAACATCTCCGGCGCCGGCCGTTCCAGGCCCAGACCTCGCCAGAAGACGATGTTATCGACGCCAAAACCAAGCAGAATCTGCGGAATCTGGGCGACGTGGCCGAAGCAGTCGGGCAGGTAGCCGACGTTGGGGAAATGCCCGAGCCTCTCGGCGATCCGCTTGCCGCGAAGCAGGTTGCGCACCAGGGCTTCGCCGCTGACCAGGAACTCATCGGGGAGGATGTACCACGGTCCGACCAGAAGCCGGCGGCTGGAAACGTGTCGGCGAAGCCGCTCGACGGCGTCCGGCTTGATCTCCAGATAATCCTCAGCCACCACCGCCTGACCGTCGAGATTGTACGCGACGAAACGGCTCTCCTGGTCCTCAAGAAGTCCGGCGGCCTCATCGATCAGATCGACCAGCCGCATGCGGAACTCCTGGAAAACGGCGTACCATTCGCGGTCCCAGTGGGCATGCGAGGCGACGATCATCGTGTGTTTGGTCGGCTTGCTCATCAGTTCTCACCTTTCCGGGAAAAAGCAACCCGACAATTATAGCGATCGGAGGTTCCGAAAACAGAGAATTCTTGCGGCAACCGGCCTTCGATGCTATGATTTCGCCCATTCGGAATTCTGGAACAAAGCGATGGAACAGGCGAGTTTTGTACACAACGTAGCCATTATCGTCTCCCTGGTTGTCCTGGAGGGGCTGCTCTCGGCCGACAACGCGCTGGTCCTGGCCATCCTGGTCAGGCACCTCCCCAAATCGCAGCAATCCAAAGCGCTGAAGTACGGGATCTTCGGGGCGTTTTTCTTCCGATTTTGGGGAGTGATCTTCGCGGCGTGGTTGGTGGCCTATTGGCAGTTCAAGGCGGTCGGAGCCGGCTATCTCCTCTACCTGGCATTCAAGCATTTCCTGCGCCGGTCGTCCGACCACGGCGGCGGGCGGGCCGGCTCTGCGACCATGGGATTCTGGAAGACGGTGGCGGTCGTGGAGTTGACCGACATCGCGTTCAGCGTGGACTCCATTGTGGCCGCGGTGGCCATGTCGGACCGTAAGTGGGTAATCTACACCGGTGGGGTCCTGGGCATCATCACGATGCGCTTCGTCGCGGGGGTCTTTCTGCGGATCCTCGAACGGTTCCCGCGGCTGGAAACCGCAGCCTACATGCTGGTCGCGTGGATCGGAATCAAGCTCGGGCTTTCGTGCCTCGACCAGTTGATCACCGGGCACGTCGAGCATGGACCCTACCACATGCCCCCGGTGCTGTTCTGGACCGTGATGGTCGCGATCTTCGTGGGAGGACTCCTATGGCCGGCCCCGCCGACCGCGACGCTGCACCTGGATGAAAGCGGCGGATTGACCAGGGATGAGAAGGGCTCGCGGATGCCTGCGGTGGTTCCTGCCGAGCCAGCCGTGCGGAAAAACTATTGACCAATACGGGGGTGGTCCCGGGCACCCTTCCGACCGCGGCGGTCGGGGCTTCATCGGACGCGCTGCGGTACGCTGATCCGGCTACTTCCCGCCGGCGGCCTTCTTGAACTCGGCGATCTCGGCTGGGCCTTCCACCACGTCGATGGCGATCTTGTACTCCCGGACCTGGCCGGGCCGCAACACGTCGAGCCATCCGCGTTGGCGGTCGACGTTTCGCCCTTCGACGCCGCAGTTGGCCGGCTCGATGCCCATCACGTACTGGCCGTTGGGCCCGAAGTGCTGCCAGTTGACCACGCGCGGGAAATGCTTCTTGAGGAAGGTCAGCTTGACGCCGAACTTGCGTTTCGGATTGAGCACGCCGCAGCAGACGTTGCCCGCCCGGTCGGTGTCCGGGTCGATGTAGACGCACGCCTCGCCGGTCCCGCGATGCTCGTCCAGCGGCTCGGGGACGACGCGGAGATTGCGTTTCTTGAAGTGCGCCGCCGCGTGTTCGCCGATCGGCGTGGTCTTTCCGGCGAAAAGGAACTGGGAACCCGGCTCCAGGAGCGGATAGCCGAAATTCATGTGCAGCAGCCAGGCGTGAGGCGCGTCCAGGTTGCCGCGGTTGATGAAGGTGTCCTCGATGATGATCCGGCTGCGCCCCAGCGGCGAGGTGATCGTGCGGCGAAGCTCCAGATTGGGCTCAAAGAGCTTGGCCTGGCGAACCACGCCGGTGATGCTCATCTCGGTCAGTCCGCGGAGCGGATCGGGCCCGACCACGGACTCCAGCGAGGCTGAGAGGTTCGTATGCCGCCCGTGCAGGCCCAGTTCTTCCGTCCCGTCCTTACACGGAGCGCCGGCCGACGAGGGGCCGCAACTGGCCACCAGACCGCCGAAGAACCCCCAGAGCCAATCGAGCCCGCGGTGCATGGCCATCTCCGGGCGCGGCGCGCCGCTGAGCGAAAGCCACGAGAGCGACATGCCCTTGTAGAACGCCTCGGCGATATCCAACCCACGGTCCACCAAGACCTTGTAGTGCAGACCGGACCCGGTGTTGACCCAGGCGCAGCGGGTGCCGGCGGCGGGACCATCAATCTGGCTGAGTAAATCGATCCCTCCCAGTTGAGCGGGGTTGACGACATAGGCGTGATCCGACGATAATGCCGCGGGAGACTTTTTCGCCATGATTATGCTCCTAACTTTTTGCCACCGGGCTCAGGGCGGTTTATAATTAAAGCGTTTGGATTTTACGGAGCAGTCTTATGCCGGACAAGGAAATTCTGTTGGGGCACAGCCCGGATTCGGACGACGCCTTCATGTTCTACGGGTTGACCAGCGGCAAGGTGCCGAGCGAGGGCTACGTCATCAAGCACCTGCTGTCCGACATCGAGACGCTGAACCAGTACGCCACCAACGGCAAGCTGGACCTGACCGCCATCTCGTTGCACGCCTACGCCTACGTCAAGTCGCATTACGCCCTGATGGCGTGCGGGGCGAGTATGGGGATGGGATACGGTCCGATCATCGTGGCGACCAAGCCGATGACGATTGAGGAACTCGAACGGGCGACCATTGCCGTGCCGGGCACGATGACCACCGCGTTTCTCGTGCTGCGGATGGTGCTGGGGCATTTCGACTACCAGGTGATCCCATTCGACAAGATCCTGTTCCAGGTGGCTGGAGGGTCGGTCGACGCCGGACTGATCATTCACGAGGGCCAGGTGAACTACGGGCAGATGGAGTTGCTTAACGTGCTGGACCTGGGCAAGTGGTGGTCCGACCAGACGGGGCTGCCGCTTCCGCTTGGGGTCAACGCGGTCAAGCGCGATCTGGGTCCGGCGGTGATGAAGGACCTCTCGCGTCTGGTGTTGCGGAGCATCGAGTACGGCATGGAGAACCCGGAGGAGGCCCTGGACTTCGCCCAGGACTACGCGCGCGGGCTGGACCGGCAGCAGCTCGAGACGTTCGTGCGCATGTACGTAAACCAGTGGACGCTCCGGTGCGGGCCGGAAGGAACGAAGGCCATCAACGAGTTGCTCTACCGGGCGGAGACCGAGCGGCTGATCCCGCCGACCCTCCCGGTCGATTTCGTGTGACGCGAAGGATCGCATCGGCATGAACGACAATGGCGGCGTCAAGTATCCCTCTCCGTTCGAGGAGCCACTGGCCCAGCGTGCGCTTCAGGTGGCGCTGCTGACGATTGTGGCGATGGTGGTGTTTCTCTCGGGCGCCGGGCGCACCGCGTTGACCGATCCGGACGAAGGGCGCTACGCATTGGTCGCCAAGCGAATGCTCCTGACCGGGGACTGGCTGGTCCCGCAGACCGACGGCCCCTACTTCGACAAACCGCCGCTGTACTTCTGGCTGACCGCCGCCTCGTTCAAGCTGTTCGGCGCGACGGACTTCGGGGTCGATTTCGCCGCCCGCCTGGTGCCGGCGGCTGGAGCGGTTTTGGCGGTGTTGGCGACCTACCTGCTGGCCGCGGCGCTGTTTAACCACCTGGTGGCCATGATCTCGGCGGGAACGCTGCTTTCGACCGCGGCCATGATCGGGCTGGGCAAGTTCGTCCGCATGGACGTCTACCTGATCGCGTTCGTGACACTGGCGATGTGGGCGTTTATCAAGGGCTATTCCGATCCGCAGCGCCGCCGGTGGTTCATCCTGATGTATCCGCCGATCGCGTTGGGAGTGCTGACCAAGGGACCGATCGCCCTGCTGATCCCGGCGGCGGTGATTCTCCTGTTCCTGCTGCTCCAGCGGCGGCTTGGCCTGATCTGGCGTCTCAAGATCATCCTGGGCCTGGCCGTGGTCATCGCGATCGCCGGGCCGTGGTTCCTCTACATGGCCCGGGAGTTTCCCGGCGAGCCCGGCCAACCGAATTTCCTGCGTGAATTCTTCTACAGCCAACACGTGGAGCGGTTCAACAGCGACAAGCACGGCCACGCCGACGGTTCGCTGATCGAGTATTTCAGCGGTCTGGCGGTCGGCCTGCTGCCGTGGACGGGGCTGATCGCGGTGGCGGCGGCACGGCGGTTCCGGAGCGCGTGGCGAAGGGACGAGAACGACTGGCGTTCGCAGTTCCTGCTGATCTGGGCGATCTTCGTGGTGGCGTTTTTCGCCTTCAGCCAGACCAAGCTGTGGCACTACGGGTTTCCGGCGATCGTTCCGCTGGCGATCATCGGCGCCCGGTACATGTACGACTACTGGCAGAGCGACTTTCCGGCGCGGCGCCGCGAGACGAGCCTGCAGTGGGCTTACCCGCTGGCCGCGGCGGCGTCCGGGCTGATGGTGGCCCTGCTGATCGCGTTTGCGGGTCTTTCGATCTACGTGCACTTCTGGGCCAACTGGGGCGAGCTGCCGCCGCTGTTCGAGGGGTTCTGGGGGATATACGGGTGGATCATCCGGGCGTTCTACCGGCTGATCGGGGCGGCGGCGCTGGGGTTGGTGCTGCTGTCGCTGCTGCGGGGCCGCCAGTTGGAGCGGGTGGCGTGGGTGGCGGCGGCGGTGACGCTGCTGGTGGCGGTGGACCTCTCGTACAACGAGATTCCCAAGATCGCCGACGTTCACTCGACCCGCCGGCTGACCTCGAGCGTCTACAAGTACAGCCAGCCGGACGACCCGATCCTCATCAGCCCGGAACAGCGATGGTCGCTGCCGTTCTACCTGTCGCCGGTGCGGGAGAAAGACGTGCGGCAGTTGGACCACCTGGGCGAGTTCACCGGCACCTGGTCGGAGTTTCCCGGCCGCATGATGTACCTGGCCAACGACAGCGACGCCTTCAAGCAGATCCCGATCGATACGGAACACCGGATCGCCGTGCTCAACCAGTTCCAGGACGTGCGCTTGATGCTGATCCAGCCGAAGGCGGCGGCGCCGGTGGTCCCGCAACCCGGAGCCCTGCCCGCGATCCCGCCGGTGGACACGAACGTCGGGCTCGAACCGCAAACGCCGCCAACGCCGTAGCCGCGGATCAGGCCGTGCGCTTGATGACGATGGCGGTCAGATCATCCCGCTGAAGCGTGCCTTCGGCGAACCGGTTCACGTCGCGGCGAATGCCCTCCAGAATGGCCTGCGCCGAATGCTCGGCCAGATCGACCACCAGGCGTTCCAGGCGTTCGAGGCCGAACTGCTCTTCGCGCGAATTGCTCCACTCGTAAAAGCCGTCGGTGACCAGGACGACGCTCTCGCCCACCTGGAGGTGGATCGGGGCGTCCGTGTGGAATTCCATCTCGGGCAGGATGCCCAGCGGACAGGCGGTCGCGTCGAAGCGGGCAAGACGTCCGCCGCGCCGGACGTGGAGGATCGGGCCCTGGCCCGCGCTGCAGTAGTGCAGGATGTGGCGTCGCGTATCCAGAACGCCGCAGAAGGCGGTCACGAATCGGTCCGGCGGCAGGTCGGCGGCCAGACGCTTGTTGACGCATTGCAGGACCCGGCAGTGACCCAGGTCCATGCTCGACAGCAGCACGCGGAACATCGCCTGAAGCTGGGCGACCACCAGCGCCGGGGCGATCCCGTGGCCGGAGGCGTCGGCCAGCACCACGCCCAACCGATCGTCCGAAAGGCTGATGAAGTCGTAGCCGTCGCCGCCGGTCTCATCGGCGGGCCGGTTCCAGCCGACGATCTGGTAACCGTCGATCCGCGGATTGTCCCGCGGCAGCAGGCCCTGCTGGATCTCGCGGGCCAACTGCAGTTCCTGCTCCATCCGCTGCTTCTTGGCGTATTCCTGCAGCAGCCTCGCCCGCTGAAGGGCGACCGCGGCCTGCGCGCCAAGGGCCTCCAGAAGCCGCTCGTCGCCGGCTCCGAACGCACCGTCGTGCTTGTTGACGGCTTGGACGACGCCCACAAGCTGTCCGTCGTAGCCGATCAGCGGGCAACTCAGGATGTTGCGGGTCCGGTAACCGGTCTGGCGGTCCACATCGGGGTTGAAACGGTCGTCGGCGTAGGCGTCGGGAACGTTGACCAGGCACCGCTGTCGGGCGCAGGCGCCCAGAATCCCGCGATCGGCGGAAAGCCGCACCAGCCCGAGGCCGTGGGCCACCTTGGTCACGAATTCGTGCGCGTCGGCCTCGTGGAGAAAAATCGAGGCCCGATCGCAGGCCAAGACCTTGATCGTCTCGTTGACGATCAGATCGAGCAACTCGTCCAGGTCGATCGTCGCCCCAAGCCGACGGGCAACCTCCAGGATCGCCACAGCCCCGGTCAGTTCGATTGGCTCCGCCACCCGGTTCTCCTCAAGGTTCGGATATTACGTCGAATCGCCGCCCGGCTTGATTCCCACCGTCGCCAGGACCGGCGCCCAAAAGCCGAACTTCTGCTGCACGATCCGCTCGAAACCGGCTGTCTCCAGCAGATCGCACATCTCCGACGCGGTGCAGTGATGAACGGATTTCTCGACCATGGCGACACAGACGTCGAAGATGAACCAGCCGATCACGTTGTCGCGAAAACCGTCGAGGATGATCAGCCGACCGCCCGGCCGCAGGGCCCGGTACATCTGGGCGACCACCACCGACTGGTGAGGATAGTGGTGAAAGGAGTTGGAACAGGTGACCACGTCGAACGCGCCCTCCTCGAGCGGAAGGTGCTCCGAGTCGGCCACGATGAACCCGATGCGATCGTCAATGCCAAGCCGCCGGGTCTTCTCAGCCCCGATCTGGCACATCCGGACCGCCATATCCAGGCCATAGGCCCGCACCGGAAGGCTGGTCTCGGCCAGCATCGAGATGAACGTGCCGGTCCCGCAACCGATATCGAGCAGGCGAAGCTCGCCGTTGCCGTTAGCCGACCCGCCGTCGAGGATAAGCTCAATGAACTTCAAGTAGCATCGCTGGAACAAAAGGCGCTGAAGAACGGATTGGTCATACGTCTCTGCCCACCGCTCAAACTCCGCCTGGGCATGAGCCTTCCATAGCTTGCCGTCGCGCTTCGACAATGAGTATCCTCCAAAACGGCTGCGGGAATGCCACTTTTTCCGCTCCAGAACTATACCCGCCAAGCGGTCTCCGGACAACGGCCTTTTGCCGGAGATGGGCAATCAGAGAAAAGCTGGTAAACTAGGCAATTTGGGCAACAAGGCCGGGCGGGACAGATTCCTATGAAAGACAAGCAGTTGGCTATTGCATAGTGACACGACTTCTGTTAGTATGATTGCTGAGAGAGAGCCTGTCTGCGACCGCACAGAGAGGGTAGTTGTTTAAACTTGGAGGGAGAGTGAGAGAGATGAGAGAGAGAATCTGCACGCTTATCGTGTCTCTGCTGTTTGTCTGTGCGCCCGCAACGGCCAGTCTGATCGCCTACCACGACTACACGCTCACGTTTGAGCGTCAGGGGTGGTCCGAGTCGCGGCTGATCACGGCGGCGCCCTTCCCGATGTCGCAGCCGTTCTACCAGGTCGGCGGCCAGGACGTCGATGTTTACATGGAGAAAATCAACGTGGCGCGGCCGGGAATCGTCAGCGAATACACCTGGTACGTCAACGCCCCGGCGGTCAGGGACGATCCGGACAACCTGATGCTGCTCGGCGGCAGCGGTCCGCTGACGATACGGGTTTCCGGCATGCGGTTCTACGACAGCGAGAACCCGAGCAAGGTCTATACGACCAACGACGACCTCGACTTCGTCCCGCTGGTGACGCACATCTACTACGTGGGCTTCCAGAACGGCGAGTACATCCCGATGCACCTGCCGGGCGATATTCCGGTGAATCCGGGCTCGGCCCAGTGGCAGCGATCGCCGGTGGCCCCGCTGATCGACGGAGTGGACCCGGAGTTCGCGACGTACGGCGCGGCCTATGGCACGCCCTACCAGGACTACACCCAGCCGGGAATCTCGTTCGTGCTGCCGGATATGTACGTGCCGGACAACATGGGCATCGCGCTGTGGGAGCTCTCGTTCGGCGCCGGTTTTGCGATAACGCAGGACGTGCCGGAGCCGAGCGTGATCTCGCTGCTGGTGATGGGACTGACTACCGCGATGTTCCGCCGACGCCGGACGCGATAGCAAGTCTTTACGTTTGTCGCCTGACCGACCGGACGCTCTCCGGTCGGTTTTCCTTGCGCGGCGGCGACGAGACTCAACCCGACACGCGCTCTTGGCCGGCCGGACAGAGGTCCAGAAGCGGGCAGATCGGACATTGGGGCTTGGCGGCGTGGCAGACCTGTCGGCCGTGAAGAATCATCGCGTGGCTGAAGAAAGTCCAGTCCTTCCGCGGGATCAGCTTCATCAGGTCCTGCTCGATGCAAACCGCGTCCTTGGAGTCCTTGGCGCCGGGCGAGAGGGCCAGACGCAGCGAGACCCGACCGACGTGGGTGTCCACGGCGATGCCCTCGTTCTTGCCGAAGGCGGTGCCGAGAACGACGTTGGCGGTCTTGCGGGCCACGCCCGGCAGGCTGGTCAGTTCCTCCATGGTGTCCGGAACGCAGCCGTCAAACCGATCGAGAATCTCCTGTGCGGCCTTGATGATCGACTTGGTCTTCTGCCGGAAGAAACCCGCTGTGCGGATTTCCTGTTCGAAACGGGCCGGATCGGCCTGGGCGTAATCCCGCGTGGTCCGGTACTTTGGGAACAGGTTCGCTGTGACCTGGTTAACCCGCTGGTCGGTGCACTGGGCTGAAAGGATCGTGGCCACCAGCAGTTCGAGCGGATTGGACCAGTTCAGCGCGGTGGTGACGCGCGGGTAGTGTTTCCTGAGGCGTTTGAAGATGGCTTTTGCCCGCGTTGGCGCGTCGCTCGTGTGGTCGATCTGTCCGGTCATGGTCGCTGCCCTCGTTTTAACAGCCGAGACCATTCTAAGCCCATCAGGGCAAATCCGAAAGCGCCGGTTGCCGAATGGTTGCCTGCGTTCCGCCGAAGCACTATAATCCGGGTCTTTGACCGGCTATCATTGTGGTGCGAAAGGAGAACGACTCGAGCATGGCGAGCAGGAAGGCCAGCAAGAAAACGTGCGACGGCTGCAACGCGATCTGCTGCCGTCACGTGGCACTGGAGATTGACGAACCGGAAACCGCGGGGGATTTCGACGACATCCGGTGGTACGTGCTGCACCGGAATGTCTACGTCTTCGTCGAGGACGGCGACTGGTACGTCGCGTTCAAGACCAAGTGCAACAGCCTGGGGTCCGACAACCGCTGCGCTACCTACGAGCGTCGCCCGCGGATCTGCCGCAACTACGACACCGACAACTGCGAATTCCACGGCGACGGCGACGCCCACGAGCATCTGTTCGAAACCCCCGAGCAGGTCGAGGAGTTCGCCCAGGAGTTTCTGCGGAAGAAACGCGCCAAGAGCAGGGCGCGATCGAAAAAGAAACGGAACACCAGGTCATGAAGCGATTCCCCCGTTCAACCGCACTGGCGTTGTGGTTCGCCGCGGCGGGTCTGCCCGTCGCCGGCGGCTGCGCCGCACAGGTCAGCGTCTGGGGCAACTCGGACAGCCTCAATCCCAAGGACTACACGCAGACCAGCCCGCACTACGTGCACGTGGGCGAGACGGCCCAGTTCCGGGTGACGGTGGAGCCGGACATTGCCGACTACGTCGTGCTGGAGATCAACGGCGAGGCGCACCTGCTCAACCGCGTCACGACCGGCCAGTACGCGTTCAGCAAGCACTTCGATCAGGCCCTGCTCAACAAGACGCTGCGGGCCCAGGCCAAGGCGTATCGCCAGCAGGGCCGGCGCGACTACGTCGAGACGCGCGGGCGGATCGTCAAGCGTTCGACCGCGTCCGACCCGTCGGACGAGTTGCTCGGCGCCGGATCGATGATGATCAAGTGCTACCAGAGCAAAGTGGTCATCAAGTTCACGCCGGATGGCCGGTCGGCGCCGGACTGGAGGCAGGGAACGCTCGAGCTGTTCGACGAAACGGGCAAGGCGGTGAGGGTGGCCTATGGCCAGCCGGGCCGGCACGGATTCGTCGTGCTGGGTCCGGAGGCCTTCGGCGGCGAATACGTCGTGTACTATGAACCGGAATTCGACGAGGTCCGCCGCAGCGGCAAGACGCGGGCGGTCTTCACGGTGCCCGGAGCCCCAGGCCAGACCATCCAGGTCGAGACCGAGGTCGAGACGCGGTAGAGATGAGCGAACGATGAGCGATACCAAACCACGCAAAGCGGATTTCCAAGCCCCTCGCGGAACGCGGGACTTCTACCCGGAACACATGGCCCGGCTGAATTGGCTGTTCGACCACTGGCGCCAGGTGAGCCGCCGGCACGGATTCGAGGAATACGAAGGCCCCCTCTACGAACACCTGGAGCTCTACACGGTAAAATCGGGCGAAGGGATCGTCTCGGAGCTGTTCAGCTTCCAGGACCGCGGCGAACGGGACCTGGCGATCCGGCCGGAGATCACGCCGACGTTGGCCCGGATGATCGCCGCGAAGGCGGCTGCTCTGCCCCGGCCGATCAAGTGGTTCTCCATGCCGCGGGCGTGCCGCGCCGAACGGCCCCAGCGCGGACGGCTGCGCGAGTTCTTCCAGTGGAACGTCGACGTGCTGGGCTCCGAGAGCGTCCTGGCCGACGCCGAGTGCATTTTCGTGATGCTGGATTTCCTGCGGACAGTCGGCCTCGGCCCGGACCTGGTCGAGGTCCAGGTCAACAGCCGCACCATCGTCGGCGCGCTGCTCGAACAGGAGGGCGTGAGCCCCGACCGCCACGAACGGGTCTTCACCGTGATGGACCGCTACCAGAAGCTCGAACCGGACGCCTTCCGCGAGTTCGTGCTCAGCCAGGGTTTTACCGACGTGGACTTCGACCTGATCACCCGGATCATCCGGATTCCCGATCTCGAGGCGATGAAGGATCTGGTCAAAAGCGATCCGGCCAAATGCGAATTCGACCGCCTGAACGAACTGAAGGGCTACCTCGACCACTTCGGCGTCGGCGACTACTTCCGCTATCGGGCGGACGTGGTGCGCGGGTTGGCCTACTACACGGGAATTGTCTTCGAGGTGTTCGACCGCGGCTCCAAGCTCCGCGCGATCGCCGGCGGCGGACGCTACGACAACCTGATCCGCCTGTTCAACGGGCCGGACATGCCGGCGGTGGGGTTCGGTATGGGCGATCCGGTGCTGATGGAATTGCTGGCCGATCTGAAGCTGCTGCCGGAGACGGACGGCGCGCAGGGGCCACAGGTCTTCGTCATCGACGCGGACGCCGAGATGTTTCAGACGGCCCTGGAAATGGTCGGCCGGCTGCGCATGCGCGGGATCGCCGCCGAGATGTCCTACAAGCGTCAGGCGGTGGGCAAGCAGTTCAAGCAGGCGGCGTCCCGCTGCGCCCGGACCGCGGTGGTTTTGGGCCGCGAGACCAGGGAGCAGAAGCTTCTGACGATCAAGAACCTGGACGACGGCACGCAGTCGCAGGTGGATCTCGAGAAGTTCCTCGAGGACCCGGCGGCCTTTGTCGGCGGCTGAGGCATGAAACGATCCAACCACTACGAGGCGGCGTTCGAGCACCTGCTGCGCGAGCGGGCGCTGCCTTACGTGGCGGTGGACGAGGCCAAGCGGGCTCTCCTGGCCAACACCCAACTCAAAAGCTTTGATTTCGTGCTGTACCTGCCGGAACGGCGCAACCTGCTGATCGACGTCAAAGGCCGCAAAGCCGCCGGCGGCAAGCGCCGCTGGTCGTTCGACCCGTGGGTCAACCGCAGCGACCTGGAGGCCCTGGCGACCTGGCAGGAAGTCTTCGGTGACGGCTTCCGGGCTGCGTTCGCGTTCGCCTTCTGGCTCAGCGACCTCGACCAGGTCGGCCTGTTTGAAACCTTCACCTTCCGCGAACGCTACTACCGGTTCTACGTGGTCTACCTGGACGACTACCGCCCGTATCTGCGTCAGCGGTCGGACCGGTGGGACACCGTCACGATCCCGCGCGAGGTGTTCGGCCGGCTGGCCTTCGAATTCGACGAGCTGCTGCGATGCCCGCCGGCGAACAAAAAGCTGTGACGCGGGCGACAAGCATGTTATGATGGTGCAAGGCCTTACAAGGAGGAGAAGCTTTGTTGACGCTGTGCAGGAAGATGATGTGGCGAGGGACGCTGGCGGCGGCCCTGCTGAGCCAGGCGGCGTTTGGGGCCGACCCGAACGGCGCAACCCAGGATGTGCTGCTGCGGGACGACCGAATGGTCCTGCCCTGGCTGGTTGGCACGGGCATTCTGGTCATGGTGCTGATCGCCGGGTTCAAACACCCCGGCCGGACCCATCTGGACTGAAATTCGTACACTCTGGGAGGTGTGATATGAGAAAATTGGCGATCATTGGCCTGATCGCGACCAACGCGATCCTGGCCGTCATGCTGGTGGGGAATTTCCTCAAACCGGAAACGGCTCACGCCCAGCCGATGGGCATGTCGGGCAATGTCCTGATGACCGCGGGCGCGATTCTGGGCACCACGTCCGACGCGGTCTACGTGGTCGATCTGACCAACCGCGAGCTGTTGGCCCTGATATACGATAAGTCGAAGATTGACGAGGTCAGGATCTTAGGCCGTCGCGACCTGGTCCG
>Ga0123329_1000770_pt1 | contig 31986 bp, 24 predicted proteins | sample BioC12SIPDNA_FD_89703 | JGI IMG/M metagenome (GOLD analysis project Ga0123329, IMG submission 89703) | Anaerobic biogas reactor microbial communites from Washington, USA - Biogas_R1_B C12 SIP DNA | ecosystem: Engineered > Bioreactor > Anaerobic > Unclassified | place: Washington, USA | collected...
ACCCGCCGCTGACGCTCAGGCTGCACCCGGCATCGACCTGGGCCGTCCACTTGGCCGGATCCAGGGCCGCGCCCCCGAAATCGTCCTCCAGCAGCGTCACGTCGGCCCGCACCTCCGCAGCCGCCAGACCCATCGTCACAACCACCGCCGCCAGCACCATCCCTGTGCACAGCCTCATGTCAATCCCCCTAAGTAGTGGCACAGCAACGAGATAACACCCACGCACCGTGAAATGCCCGGCCCGGCCGCAACCCTGCCTTGCGGCTGGCCGCCCAACGCAAACCGTTGTTGCTCAACACCCTGAGCGCCCCAGCGCACGGAGTGCAACACGCTATGATATAGCGACTTAAGATCCCCCAGGTGCCGGATTGGTCCGGTCGGAACGCGCAGACGGGACCCACTTTTCACTACTGAGAATATGACACCAACGGGCAGCAAAGTCAAACGGATATCCATTCCATGCCCGCGCCGCAAATCCTCCCCCGGCGTCTTGCCCGCAAACCAGAGCCGCGCTACAATCCACCGAGAGGCGTTGCCGCTGGCGGCAACGGCACGCCCCCACCTGGAGGACCGACCCATGGCCGACCGGCAAGGCGTGCTCCGGCAGATGTTCTCGTACGATGCGGCGGCGCTGGCCCTGCGGATCGTCCTGGGCCTGGTCTTCGTCTTCCACGGCGGGCAGAAGACCTTCGGCTGGTTCAACTTCGACGAGTCCTCCGGCTGGCTCCAATGGTTCGCCAGCCCGCGCCCGTCCTCCGGCTTCACCCAGACGGTCGGCAACTTCGTCGCCATGGGCATCCCGCGGCCGCTGGCCATGGCCGTCCCGATCACCGAGTTCGTCGGCGGCGTCTGCCTGATCGTCGGCTTCCTGTCGCGTTTCTGGGCCGCCGGCCTGGCCATCATCATGCTCAGCGCCATCGCCATGGTCCACGGCAAACAAGGGTGGGCCAACAACGAGCTCCAACTTGCCCTGCTGGCCATGTCGCTGGCGGTCTTCCTGGCCGGGCCGGGCCGCTGGGCCGTCGCCGACCTCGAAGGCCGACTCCTCGGCCTCAGCCCGTAGGGTCGCTTGCCAGGGTGCATTCACGTTTTGGGGGCCGTACCGTGGCATGGGCATCCTGCCCATGAGTGGCAGGGGCATCTTGCCCCTGCTTGCCACGCGCCCTTGATTGGCGGCGCAGTCCCTGCTATAACCCTGTGGCGCGAGCGACACCGCGGTTGAAGCGACGGCCGGGTCGCCGCGCGTGACGACGCGACCTGATCGAGGAGGGCCTCTGCCCATGCAACGGACAACAGCGAAGGCAACGGCAATCGCGGCGATCGCCGCGGGACTGATCCTGGCGGCCGCGGCGGCGGCTCAACAGACAACCCCATCGGCCCCTGCGGCCCCGGCGACGACGACGGACCGGGCCGTCCAGGCCGCTCCAGCCACTCAGGAGCCGCAGGACGCCGAACAGAAGGAGAATGCCATGGCGGCAACGAAACCAGTCGAGGGCGGGCCGAGGAAAGTGATCGTCGGCACGAGCATGTTCGCAATGTGGGGCAAGTATCCGGGGCTCCAGCAGCGGCTGGACCAGCTCGGCAGCCTGATCGACGACATGGCGGCCAAGGCCCGTGCCCAGTACGGCCGCAGCATCGACATTGCCGCCCTGCCCGAGGTGGCCGTCAACGCCGGGCTGCCCCTGGGCCCGAAGGACGCGTTCCCGCTGGCCGGAGCAGTGCAGGACTTCTTCGCCGCCAAGTGCCGCGAGCACCACTGCTACATCGTCGTGCCGATGACCGCCAAGGGGCTCGACGCCGACGCGCCCGAGCGGGCCTACAACATCTGCGCCCTGCTCGGCCGCAAGGGCGAACTCGTCGGCGTCTACCGCAAGGTCCACGCCGTCGGCAACCGCGGCGGCAACGACCTCGAGGGCGGCACGATGCCCGGCACGGACTTTCCGGTCTTCCAGTGCGACTTCGGCAAGGTCGGCATGCAGATCTGCTACGACATCTCCTTCGACGACGGCTGGCAAACCCTCGGCCGCAAAGGCGCCGAGCTGGTCATCTGGAGCACCCAGTCGCCGGGCCAGCGCAAGGCCGGTTTCCGAGCCTACGCCAACGGCTACTACGTCCTCACGAGCACCTGGCGCAACAACGCCTCGCTCCTGGACCCCACGGGCGAACTCATCGCCTCGATCACCAAGCCCGAGGAGCGCGTCCTCGTGACCGAGATCGACCTGGAGTACCTCCTGATCCCGTGGCAGCCGAAGCTCGAGAACGGCGAAGCCTTCGACAAGACCTTCGGCAAGGGGACCGTCGGCTACCGATACAGCGAAGCCGAGGACGGCGGCATCTTCTGGTCCAACGATCCGAAGCGCTCGATCAAGGCCATGGCCAAGGAGCTGGGCCTGGACTGGGGCAACGAGGAAGTCGAGCGGAACCGCACCCTCCAGGACGCCATCCGCGGCTGCCCGCCGTGCCTGAAGTAACGGGTGCCATCGTGTCCATGTCCAGGCGTGGCCCGTAGGGTGGGTCCCCCGGACCCACGCGCCGTCTGCGTTCTGGAGGTAGCCCGTAGGGTGGGTCCCCCGGACCCACGCGGAACGAGTCGAGCAGCCGCAGGGACTCCGGGCCCTCCCGAGGACCGCCCGCCGGGCCAAGGTCGCCACCGTGAGAAGAAATGTGCCACCCGGCACGAACGCCCGCCAATTGTGTCATCCGATACAATACGCTTCCGCCCAGGCCAGGCAACCGCAGAGCCCCGCGTGGGTCCGGTGGACCCACCCTACCGGCTCTGTGACTGTGCCACGGCGGGTCTTGCCCGCCGTGCCGGCGCGCGGGGATCGTTCAGAATGCGGCGCAGCCACGGACCGACCCGCAAGACGCACCCGGACGCGTTCCGCCTCGGCTTTTCCTTGCGAACCGCCGGCGCCGCGTACGGTCGTCGGCCTATAATGTATGTGGACACGTCCGGATTCGCGCAAACCTGTCGGCCCACGGCGAAAGGAGACCGCGACCATGGAACTGACAACGTATCTGGAACAGCAGAGGGTGCCGTTCGATGTGCTGCACCACGCTCCGGCGTTCACGAGCCAGGAGGTGGCCGCCGGCACGCACGTGCCCGGGGACGAGGTCGCGAAGGTGGTGGTCGTCCGTGCGGGGCCGAAGCACTACATGCTCGTCCTGCCGGCCAGCTACCACGTCCGGTTCGACCGCCTCGAGAAAGTGCTGGGCAGCAAGACCGTCCGCCTGGCGACCGAGGCCGAACTGAGCGAGCTGTTCCCGGACTGCGACCTCGGGGCGATGCCGCCCTTCGGCCACGAGTACGGCATGGAGGTGTACGTGGACGGCCACCTGGCCGACGACGACAGCATCGTCTTCGAGGCCGGGCGCCACGACGAGGCCATCCGCATGCGATGGGCCGATTACCAACGGCTCGCGCGGCCGAAGGTCGTCGAGTTCGCGCAGCACCTGCACTGAACGGCGGCGCCCGAGCCGGCGGGCGACGGACCGACCTGCGTACCGGCTGTCCTTACGGCGCCGGGGGCCACGTCAGCAGGAACTCCCGCGGGCCGTCGCGCGTCAGGTCGATTTCCCACGAGGCGCTCTGCGGCGAGGCGCCTTCGTCCAACGTCGCCCGGATGCGGTAACGCCCGTAGTAGCCGCGAAACGTGAACCCGTTGCGGGCATCGCACCGGCCGTCCGCCCACGTGTGCCACGTGCGGCGAATCAGGCGCACCAGCGCCTGGTACGACGGCTTCGGCGAGAGGTCCTCGCGCAGCAGGCCGCCCGGTTGTCCGCCCGCGGCAAATCGGTCCGACAGATCGTGCCATGCAATCGACGCCACGGCTTCGTGAGCGAACGCCGTCCGATAGAACTCCTCCACCGCCGTGGCCTGCGCCGCCTCGTCCTGCGGCGGGCCGGGAATCATCACCTGATCCAGATGCAGCGGCAGACCATCCCGACTCATGCGGTCCAGCGTGGCGTCCAGTTCCTGGCCGCTCCACGGGCCGCGCACCTGGTACGCCCCCAGCGCCACGCCGCCCAGCCCCGTCATGCGGTCGCTCGTGCCCTTGCGCACCGCCGTTGAGGCGACCCACGCGTGCGGCGTAGACAGCAACATCGTCGCCCCCGGATCGGCCTCCGCCGCCCACGCGATGGGGTACTCGACTCCGAGCCGGAGCTTGCCGAAACTGATCTGCGGCCAGGCGCCTGACACCACGTCCCAATACTGAACGCGACCCTTGAAATGCCCCACCACCTCCGTCACGTGGCGCCGCACGAGCGACTCGATCTGCTCGGCCGACTCCTGCTGCCGAAGCCACAGCGGCTGTCCCTCGTTGGCCAGCAGCGGCGACCCCTTCACCATCAGCCCCGCGGCCTCGCACCAGCGGACCATCGGCTCCGGGCCCGGGCGCCCGCGCACGTCGCGCTGCCAGTCCGGGCGGCCCTGGCGGTACTCCAGCAGCGACCAGTGCATCGGCACCACGGCCAGGTTGAACAGCTCGCGGAACCGCCGCAGATACGTCTGGTTCTGCCGCTCGTCGTCGAACAGCCCGAACGCGAACAGGTTGCATCCAAACGGGAACTCGTGGGTCACCTGCTCGGCCGTCACCTGGGCGCCGTCCAGGACCGATCCGTCGCCGCGCCGGAGGCGGACCACGGCCTCGGCCGTACGCACGCGCAGGGTGTTCTCGCGCAGGCGGTACGGGCGCAGGTAGACGTCCTCGGTGTCGTCCAGCAGTTGCCGAGCCACCACCAGGGCGCGATGGACCTCGGCGGCCTGCTGGCCGGCGTCGTGCGCCGTGCTGGCGGCCATGGCCACCAGCCCCCACAGCTGGGACCCCATGTCGGCTCGCTGGAGGAACTCGTCGGTCCGGGCGGTGAGCATGTACGGCCCCTGGAGCACTTGCCGTCGCAGGGCCTCGGCGGCCTCCTGGGCCTGCTGCCGTCGGGCCGCGGCCTCCGCTGCCGGCCCCGGGATCAACACCGCCTCGAGCGCCCCGCGCAGGGCCTCGACGTACGCCGCCGCGCTGCCGCGCGCCGAGGCGTACGACCGGTCCAGCGACGGACCCTCCTGCTGCCACGCGCGAAGCTTCCGGTCGGTCGCCGAAATCGACTCGCGCACCATCCGCTCCAGCAGCGACAGCAGTTCGTCCACCTCGTCCGGCGACAGCGATCGCCGCAGCCACGGGCTGCCGACCAGCTCCTGCGGCACGCCGGCCGACGTCTCCAGCGTCACCGGACGCCCGTCGGGCAACGCAAACCGCGCCGAGAACCCGCACCCCGCCGACTCGTTCCAGACACGGATCAGCAACCGGTTCCATCCCCGCGACAGCCGCACAGGAGTCTTCTCCTGGTCCGCCTGCCACGAGCCGACCTTGTCGTTCGGCGACGCGAACACGCGACGCCCGTTGAGCGTCACCTGGACGCGGTCGTCGCTGCCGACCAGGAGCACCAGGTCCTGGTCGGTCTCGCTGCGCACGTACACGTGGGCCAGTGTGGCGGCCGACGGCGTCGGCCCCAGCACGCTCACGTCCACGTACCCGCGCGCGTCGGCGTCGATCGGCACCCACAGGCGCCCCATCGTGCTGTGCCCCTCGAACGGCAACTCCTCCGGCCCCACCAATCGCCGCTCGGGCTCCAGGTCGCGGTACGGGCCGCACGTCAGGAACTGCCGCACGAACGGGCTGCCCGCGGCCTGACCCTGCGCGCAGGCCGCCGCCGCCCACGACGCCAGCATCGCCGCGGCAAACCACAACCAGGATGTCCGACCCGGCAATCTCATCCGTCCCTCCCGATTCGGGCATTCTATGAAACCGGCCTTGAATTGCAACATGTCGCCCGAAGCCGCCAGTCCCCGCGGCGCGAGGACACGGTTTCCTTCCGTGGCCGCAGTGGCCTATAATGGAAAGAGGAACCCCCCGGCCCCGGAGAACGCTCATGCTCGATGACGCCGACGTTGCCCGCTTTCAGGAATTCTGCGACCGTGCGGCCGGGCGACCCGTGGCCGTGGCGTGTCGCGACGACGCCGCAGGACTGGCCGCCGGCGAGATGGCGCGGCGGTGGCTGGCCGAGCACGGCTACGGCGCCGTGACGCTCCTGACGCCGGGCAAGGCGGAGCTGCTGACGGGCTCGCTCCTGGCGGCGCGGGCGCGACAGGCCGGCGCCGGGGCGGTGCTCGCGCTCGACCTCGGCGCCTCGGACGAAGCCGCCGCGCCGGACTGTCCCACACTCCAGATCGACGTGCACCGCCACGATCCCGACCTGATCGCGCCGGTCATCGAACCCCTCTCGCCGCGCACGGCCCGCCCTGCCGCCGTGGTCCTCTACGAGCTCCTGGCCGCGCTGGGCCCCGTGACCGACCTGGCGTGGCTGGCCGCCGTGGCCGCCGAGGCGGGACACCCCAAGGCCGATCCGCCCCCGCCCCAGCGCGGTGACCGACCCTACACGCGCACGGCCGCACGCGAGGTCCAGGTGCTCTTGAGCAGCGGCTGCCGCGACCGCGAACCGGCGGTGCGCGAGGCGCTGGCCCTGCTGGCCCGAAGCGACGGGCCCGAGGGTTTTCTGGCCGACGAGTCGTCCGACATGGAGCGCCTGCGCAGCGCGCGCGTCGCCGTGATGCAGGCCCTCGGCGAGTGGTCGCACCAGCGCCCCTACTTCATGTGGCGCGTCGCGCTGGCGCCGGTCGCGTCGCCGGCGCGGATCGAAGACATCCTGGCCGCCATGTGGGCCCGGCAGTTGCCGCGGTACATGATCGTCGCCGCCAACAGCGGCTACGTGCCCGGCAAGGTCCACCTCGTGGCGCGCTCCGACTCGCCCGAACGCGACCTGCTGCGCCTGCTCGACAAGACCGCGCCGGAGGGCATCGCGCGCCCGTTCGCGCTCGGCCGCCCCGACTACGTCGAGGCCGTCCTCCCGACCGACGCCTGGCAGCGCATGCTCGCGGCCATGCGGTTCCGCGCGCCACACAAGCTCATCCCCCATCTGCCGCAACAGCCGACAACGTAGCGCATAGGGTGGCGGGGGTGGCATGGCCACGCTTGTCGTGGCCATGATCCGTGACCGCGCGTAGGGTGGGTCCCCCGGACCCACGCGCAGCTGAGGAGTGGTAGCGCGTAGGGTGGCTGCTTGCAGCCACGCGTTCCCCCCAATCGCGGCGTGCGAAGCACACTCCTTCAACCCCTCTCCCTGCTTACAGGGAGAGGTGCCCCGAGCGCAGCGCGTAGGGTGGCTGCTCCGCAGCCACGCGACGCACCGGCGGCAAGTAGGTCGGGTCAACAGACCCGACACACCTCTGACGGGGCAGGCACGCCACCCGACGATCGCGTTGCACACCGGGCCACGATGGCCCCGCGACGCACCGGCACGATGCCGTGCCACGGCGCTACTGCGAGGACAACCGGATTTGTCCCCAGTAGATCGGCGAGCCCCACGTGGAGCGAAGGCCGCGCGGGTCGGCGAACTGCTCGACCGTTTCGCCGTCGTGGCGCAGGACGAGGTCGAGGCCGAGGGTGCGGCCGGCGGCGAGCGGCTGGGCGTCGGGTCGCGCGCCGGTCTCGGGCGTCCCTGCGCCGTCGTCGGCCACGGTCAGCGCGCGGGCCGAGATGCGGAACTCCATGACGTAGCCGCCGGGCGTCTTGCGCCAATGGGCCTTCACCGAACCGCCGGCCAGACGGCCGGTGGATCGCTTGAACGACGCCGGCCCGCCGTCGCCCCCGGGCTGCGGCCAGAGGAAGAGCTTGACCGTCGGCCCGCGCGACAGCAGGCGCGTGCGCCGCTCGGCGTCGGGTTCCAGATTGATCTCCAGGCTGTCGGCGTTCCAGGGCAACTCGTCGTCCACGTGGATCGCCCCCTGCTCGACGGCGACAATGCCGTAGAGGGCATCGCGCGCCCACGCCAGTTTCATGGTGCGGCTGGCGGCGCCCGTCGAGGGCAGGTGCAGGAAGGGAACGCCTTCCCATGCGTCGAGACGGATGTTCACAGCCTGGTCTCCCCCACGCGACAGGCCGGCGAGCTGGGCGACCAGCGCCTCCGACGCGGCCGGCACGTCCACCACGGTCGGTTGCGGCGCGAGGCGGCGGACGCTCAGCTCGTGCAGACCGACGGGCACCGAGGGGCAGAACCACGTGCGGCCGCGATAGTCCAGGCGGATCGACGCCGAGAGGTCGGGGCTGAACCCGTGGCCGGCGAGCAGAACACCATCGGGCGGAGTCACCCGGAGCAGCCACGGTGCCGGAGCGTCGTCTTCCGGCGGCGATGCGGCGGAGACCGCCGCGGCGTCGAGCGGCTCCTGTGGCGGCGCCTCGAACGTCGTCTCCTCGACGGACCACGAACTGCTGGGATCGGTGCTGAAGGTCACGCGGCTGCCCGGGGGGAAACGCCGGGGCGACAGCGTGCAGGTCATCGTGCGGCCGGCAACGGGGCGCTCGGTCACGTTGACGGCGAGGCCCTTGTAGGGTTTCAGGAGCCGCATGGCGTCCTCGGGCTCGATGGCGGCCGCAAGGACGGCCGGCGCCAGCGCACCGCCGGTCTTCGTCAAGGTCATCGTGTCGATGATCGTGCCGCCGGAGCCCTTGACGGTCAGGTCGAGGCGGTCGCCCTCGATCCGATAGAGGCTGTAGTGCGCCGCGGCGTGACTGCGCAGGAGGATCGGGCTCGGCACGGACGCGTAGTTGGTTCCCCCGCCGCCGCCGGCGACGATGAAGTGGATCGGCTTGGCGCCCCGGGGACCGATGGGAACGAAGCGCTCGTAGAGGTGCGAGTGCCCGGCGAGGACCAGGTCCACGCCGTGCTTGTACAGCAGCGGCAGAATCCGCTCGTGGCCCCACGTGCTGCCGTGGCCGGCGACGTTGAACATGGGCTGATGCCCGGCGACGATGATCCAGTCCGCCTTGCCCTGCACGGCGGCAAGGTCGCCATCGAGCCATTCGGCCATGGCGGCCATACGCTCGGGCTCCATCGTGTCGCTGCCCTTGACGCTCCACTGGTCGAGGATGACCACGTGGAGGTTGGCGTAGTCGAAGGAGTACCAGAGCCGCTGCGGCGACAGCCGGAAGAGGTCGGCGAAGGGCTGGATGCCGTACTCGTGGTTGCCGCGCGCGGGCCAGACGGCGGTCTTGCGGAGCAGGTCGCGCCACGGGCCGAAGAACTGCTCCTCCAGCAGGTCGGGATGGTTCGAGTTGTTGCAGAGGTCGCCGGTGTGCACCACGAAGGCCGGCACGTCGCGGGCGATGGCCTCGGCGATGGCGCGGATGCGGAGCGGATGGCTCTGCGTGTCGCCGGTGACGACGAAGTGAAAGGCTTCGGCGCCGCCGGCGGTCGCCGCCGCAAGGGCTCGAACACTCCAGTGCTGGCCCAGGACGGCCGCGGCGCCGAACAGACCCAGACGCAGCATCTCGCGCCGCGACAGCCCAGCCGCCTCTGCCGCACGGTCCAATTCCGCCCGCCACGATGCGTCGTGATCGTGTCTGAGGTCGCTCATGGGTTCACTCCTCTCTCGGCCGCCGGCGGCGTGCGGAACGTGCCCTCGGCCCGCTCGCGGCCCGACACCACCTCGTACCAGTACCGCCGCCCCGGCGACAGGCCGCTGAGGGTGGCCGTGTAGCGCACGTCCTCGCGGCCGGTGATCGCCGACGTGCTCACGGTCACGACCACGCCGGCGGCGTCTTCCAGCAGGCGGCACGACCCCCGCATACCCGCCGGCGCGATCCAGTGGATGTCGGCGCCGTCCGGAGCGACGGCCGTGACGCTGGGTCCGCTGATCAGGTCCCGCTCGGACAGCGCCTGCGCGGCGCTCGGCGCCGAGGGCCGGCAACCCACCGCCACGATGGCCAGGCCGACGCACAGGCCCGCCAGCAGAAAGACCTTCGCCCATGGGGCGCGTTGCGTGTTCATCGTGAGACCGTCTCCTTTCGCTGGGTCGCCGGTCCGGGGCACTCGCTGCAAGGCCGCGGCCGCGCGGGGCGGCCGGACCTTGGCCTCGGACCCTCCGGATAACCAGAAAACCCCGGGGCGGCGCGCGTGTTCCGTCAGAATGCCCCGGATTCACAACGGCATGGAACGTCGCGTGGCATCGCCACGCTGGCGTGTCGGGAGGCATGGCCACGCTTGTCGTAGATCCCGAGCCTGTCGAGGGGCGTGGCCATGAAGCAACCGTAGGGTGGGTCCCCCGGACCCACGCGGACGCTCGGGGCACGGCACCCGACGGCAGCGATGCGCTCAGGTGCGAATGGTTTCCATGGCGATGACCGCAACGGGCGTGAAGACGAAGACCGGCAGGTAGGCCGCGAGGATCGGATGGATGTGGCCCGACTGGCCGAACTCGGTGGCCGCGTACTCGACGGCCAGGACGAGCACAAAGAGGCCGATGCAGGCGGCGATGGAGGTGAAGTAGCTTCTGCCTTCGCGGCCGACGACGAACGGCAGGCCCAGCAGCAGCAGCACGACGTTCAGGATCGGCTTGGAGAAATGCTTGTGCATGGTCACCTGGGCGACGCGGGGATCCACGGCCGAGGGATCGTTCAGGAGCCCGCGCATGGTCATGAAGGAGAGGTACTGGAAGAACTTCGAGTGCTTGCGCCGGACGAGTGCCGCGGGGTCGATGTCGGTCTCGAACTCGAAGACGGTCTCGCCCTCCTCAACGGCCGCGACGGCGTGGGCCCGGCCGCGCTCGGGAGCGGCCACCTTCTTGCCGCCGTAGACGAGTTTGGTCGATCCGTCCTGGCCGACGACTTCGTGATAGAGCCGCCACCCGCCCTTGGCGCCGATGCGCGGATCGTACTCCGCGCGGTCGGCGGTGATGAAGAAGCGGTTGCGGCTCTGCTCGTCGCGCAGGACGATCGTCACCGGATAGCGGACGCGGCGGCCCTTGACGTCCAGCACGACACTCACCATCGCCTGTTCCGCCGGAAGGTACCGTTCGGCGTTCATCAGGGCATTGCTGGCGTCCTCGATGTGGCGGACCTCGAACGGCTCGTCCGATCCCACCACGCCCCGCTTGCCCGTCAGCTCGTTAGCCGAGCGCGGGATCAGCACTTCCTGGTTGATCACGTAGACCGCCGACATCGCCAGCCCGCACACGATGATGGGCCACAGCAGCCGATAGACGCTCACCCCCGACGCCTTGAACGCGATCAGCTCGTTCGTCTTGTTCAGCCGCGCCATCGTGAACGCCGCCGCCACCAGCACCGCCGCGCCGCACAGCCACTGGAAATACTCCAGCGTCCGGTACATGTAGTACCGGCCGATGTGCAGCAGGATGTCCATCGTGGAGATGGTCTGTTCCTGGTCGCGGCCGATCTTCAGGAACTCGTCCAGGTTCACGACCATGTCGATCATGATCGTCAGGGCGATCATCGACACGAAGACCACCGCCAGCGAGAACAGGAACCCCTTGAGGATGTAACGGTCGCACAGCTTCATCGGTCGTGACTCGTCTCGGTCCCCCCCCGCTATCGCCGCAGCAGCCGCGGGATCAGCACGGCGTTGATCGCAAGCAGCACCAGGTTGCCGGCCCAGATGACCCACACCAGGGCGTGCATGCTCTCCGGCTGCTTCTCCACCATCTGCTTGCCGACGAGGATCGCGAAGATGGCGAACAGCCCGGGGCCCATGCTGACGGAGAACGCCGTCAGGATGTGCCCATGCCGGAACATCGTGCCCAGGGCCGCCCCCAGGCCCACCAGCAGCACGCAACTGACAATCGAGGCGTACCGCGAGTGCTCCTCGGCCAGGCTCTCGGCCTTGAGCTTCTCGGCCAGTTTGGCCATGGCCTCGGGCCCGGCGCCTCGGGCCGCGCCCCGACGGTAGGCGTAGCACTCCTGCGGCCGCTGGTACCGGAGCCGCAACTGGGCCAGCGTCATCTCGCGCGGTCGCGACTCGCGGATGTCGTTGATCGACCGCACGATGTTGTAGTCGCCCAGAATGAGCCGCGCCTCGTCCGGGTCGCTCCCGTGAACGTCGAACAACTGCATGTGAATCCGCCCGCAGTCCACCACCTCGGTGTCCCAGCTCTGGGCGGCCAGCTCCTCCGGTCGCGGCGGCACGGGACGCCCGTCGGCGGTGCGCCCGGCGTCGCCGGCGCCGGCCAGTTGCGAGCCGACCTCCTCGGTCACCGCCGCAATCGCCGTCGCCAGATCGTCCCGCACCTGGCGGTCGCTCACGCTCCCGGCGTACCGCACGCTCGCCACGCACTCGGCCACGCCGCGACCGTCCTCAATGTCCAGCACCACCAGCACCCGTTCCACTCTCGGGAACGACGCCAGGAGCTTCCCGGCACGCTCCCGGGCGTAGCTGATCATGTCCTCGCCGATCGACGGCCGCCGGGCCGTCACCTGGACCGGCTCCTGCTCGCCCGACACCGGCGGCAGGAAACTGATGTGCGCCGCCGGGGCGTACGCCCGGTACCGTTGGCCGTCGCCCATGTCGTAGTCGATCACCACGCCGTAGAGCATCCGGTCTTCCACGTGCTTGGCGTGGATGTAGAAGACGTTCTTGAACTCCACTTCCTTCTTCGTCCGCATGTGGTGGAAGAACATGCGCTCCAGGTTCTCGGTGCCGATCCGCTCGGCCCGCTGCCACGACCACGGAATCACGCGGTCGAACAGGACGAAGTTGGTCGCGCCGATCAGCAGCCCGAAGACCACGACCGGCCACAGGAGCGTGTGCATCGAAATGCCCGACGCCCGACACGCCGTGATCTCGTTCTCCGAGGCGAGCTTGCCGTAGACAAGGGTCGTCGTCAGCAGGGCGGCAATCGGCATGGCGAAGATGAGCATCGCCGGGATGAAGCAGACCACGAGCTGGAGCGAGTCCGCCGGCCCGAGGCCGCGGTCGCGCAGGCTGCTCAGCGCGTAGGCCAGGGCCAGGAAGCTCGTCAGGGCCGTGCCCGACAGCAGGAGCGCCTTCATCAGGTCGCCGAAGATGTAGCGGTGAAGAATCAGCCGCATCGCGTCAGGCCATTTCCTCGCGCAGCGCCTGGGCCAGCCGTCGGACCCCTTCGCGGTTCTCGTCCGGCGTCGGCACGCCGAACGACAGGCGGATGTGGTTCCGCGGCGCGTCGAAGCCGGGCTCCCCCTGGTAGCACGCGCTGCCCGGCACGTAGAGAACCCCCTTGTCCAGGCAGCGCTTGAACAGCGGCCCGTCCAGGTCCGTGTTGATCCGCGTCGGCAGCGTCAGCCAGACGTACAGCCCACCCAGCGGCCTGGTCCAGGAGACGCCCGCCAGGCCGCTCATCTCCCGGTCGAGGGCGCCCAGCAGCGCGTCCCGCTTCGGCCGGTACGCGGCGTGAAGCTGTCGCAGGTGCTCGTCGGCACGCCCCGAGTCCAGCAGACGGCAGATCAGGTGCTGGCACAGGTTCGCGCTGCCGAAGTCGTGGCTCCCCTTCTGGTCCAGCACCGGGGCCACCAGCGACGTCGGCAGGATCCCGTAGCCGGTCTTCAGCCCCGGCGCCAGAGGCTTGCTGAACGTTTCCAGGTAGATCACCGAGGCGTTGCCGCGATCCAGGCTCTTCAGCGACGGAATCACCGTCTGGGCATCGTACACCAGGTCGCGGTACGCCGCGTCCTCGAGCACATAGAACTGCTGCCGCCGTCGCCACCGGGCCACCACCTCCATCAGCTCGCGCCGCCGCGATGCCGACAGCGTCAGCCCCGTCGGGTTGTCGCAATAGGAACAGACGTAGAGGAACTTCACGCGGCCCAGCTCGCCGGCCCGGTCCAGCTCCGTCAGCCGCCGGTCCAGGTGGTCGGCCCGCAGCCCCTCGGCGTCCATGTCGATGCCAAGCGTCCGCGCCCCGAACACGCGCAACGTGTCCATGAACACGAAGTACGCCGGCCGCGGCAACAGCACGATGTCGTCCGGGTCCAGCAGCACCGAACAGATCAGAAACAGCATCTGCTGGCTGCCGGACGTGAGGACCACGTGGTCGGCGTCCAGCGCCATGCCCTCGCCGGCGGGACCCTCGCGGTCCACCAGACGCCGGATCAGCCGCTCGCGCAGCGGCCGGTGGCCCTGCGTGGTTCCGTACTGAAGGGCCGCCCGCGCGGCCGCGGGGTCCGAGAGCATCTCCCGGCAGCAGGCCAGCATCTCCGTCACCGGCAGCGACTCGTTATCGACGAATCCGGCGGCCAGACTGATCGCGTCGGGCCGCTCGAAGGCCAGGGCCATGAGGTAGTTGATCGGCGAGGACTCTGTTCGTAGTGCTTGCGCCGAAAGCAGTTGCGCCTTGTCGCCAGGCATGCAGGGACACTCCCACACGGGAATCAAACAGGCGGAGCCCGCAGTGCCTCCGCCAACACGCTATGCTAGCCGCCGCCGCGACCGTCGGCAAGCGAAAAGGCCTCGCCCTCAAGGGCCGCCAGGGCCGCGAGGCCCCCCCCGAAGCCGCTGGCACGCGCAACGGTCCTTCCCCGGAACGCGTGGGGGAGGCGATTGGAGAACGCGCCGGGTGGCATGCCACACGAGCGTGGCCTTGATGACCGGCGCGACGCAAAGCGGAAGGGCGGCGGAACGGTGAACCCGTCCTGCCGCCCTTCGGTGGTTCTGCCGCACGGCCCGAAGCCGGAGCTTCCTGCCGCGTGCAGCGTAAGGTCCGCTTACCGGCGCTTGCGAGCCACCAGGCCCACCAGCCCCAGCCCAAGCAAAGCCATCGTCGCCGGCTCGGGAACCGCAATGTACGTGGCCTGCAGCGTCTTGCTGTCGGTGCTGAGCGCGACTTCCCACTGAGCGTTCTTCAGCTTGTTGGTGTTGCCCGCGAGGCTGTCCCATCCGACCAGCGAAAGGTTGGCAAGGTTGGCGAAGCTACTCGTCACGGTGATGAGGTCGAACACCTGGCCATCGCTGGGCGTGAAGCCCAGCAGGCTGAGGTCCAGCAGCGTCCCGGCGTAGAACGTGGTACCGTAGGCCGTAATCGTCGTGATGTGATTCGTGCTGTCGTCCATGACGTAGGCCAGGGTGCCGCCAGGGCAGAGAAGGAGGCTGCGGGCGACATCGACCGTGGCCGCCGAGCCGATGATCTTGAGCTGGGCGGTGGCATCGCCTGCCGTGCGGCCCACATACAGGTGGGCGTTGGTGCTGGTCTCGTTGGGCTTCACGATATTGAGGCTGCCGCCCGAAATCACGTACTCGGCGTCGGCGCCCGTGGCATTGCCCATGTAGAAGAAACCGGTGAAGGAGACAGCGCCGCCGGTCTGGTAGATGCCGCCGAAGCAGTCCGCACCGTTGCCCAGATACGAGCTTCCGGTCGCGGAAAGCGAGCCGCCGTTCATGTTAACCGTGCCCGACCCGACGCCGGCATAGGCCCGGCCGACGTTCAGGGTGCCATTGACGGTGACACTGGCCGAATTGTTCAGCGTCAGGATGCCGGTGGCGCCGCGGCCGATGCTCAGTCCGCTGGTGCCGACCGCCACCTGGCCGCTGCCGTTGACCACGAGCGTGCCAGTGGGATCCTTCGCCGCGTCGTCCTTGGTGAGGTTCATCTCCTTGAACGTCAGCGAGCCGCCGGTGGCCACGTTGATCGTCGTGGTGACCGTAGAGGCGATGTTCAGGGTGTCGAGATCAATATCGCCATAGGAGTTGACGACGGGATCCTCGGGCATGACGAGCCCCGTGTCCCACTTGATCGTGGCCGCCCCGGCCCCGGTGGCCAGGAGTGTCGCCATGGCCACAGCGACCGTGGCAAGGCCCATCGTCTTGAACGTCGTGAGGTGGATCTTCATGTACCAGCTCCTTTCTGAAGGGTCCACACAGCGGCACCAGCCGCCGGTGGAACTGCCGAATTGACACAACGCGCCGAGGGTCTTCGTACCACCCGTCCGCAGCGTTCCATCCGCCGCAGCGCCCACAATCCCCACCGGCTGATGTGCGTCCCTCCAGACGAATGCCGGTACAGCGTCGATCATGGTGCAATGCAGGGCACATTAAGTATGACCATTCTGGAGTCCCGGGCAACGCAGGAACCGGCGGTGACGAGGACCGTCAAGGCCATCGCCCGAAAAAACCGTAGCGCCTTGTATAACAAATGGTTACGGCCGCCGCCGGGGCGTTTTGGGTGGCCGCGAGGGCATTAATACAGCACAGAATAAACCGTGGATTGACCGGCTATTGTGACCGCGCGCCACCACGGCGCGCTTCCACCATGTGTGTGAATACGTTTCGTCCCCGCGCGACACAGGGGGCAGGGTGGGTCCCCCGGACCCACGCGCCGAACGCCCCGCAGCGCGTAGGGTGGCTGCTTGACGCAGTTCCCGAGCACCGTCGAGGGGCAGCCACGCGTCCCCGAATCGCCGCGTGCGAAGCACGCTCCTGCACCCCCTCGCCCTGCTTGCAGGGAGAGGTGCCCCGAGCGCCGTCGAGGGGCGGTGAGGGTCGAACGCCAGAGCCCCCCCCGCCAACCGTAGGGGCGGCTCGCTGAAAGTCCCGAGTCTCGTCGAGGGGCGAGCCGCCCCGAATTCGTCACGTTCTCTCCGCGCGTCCCCTCACCCCGGCCCCCGCGGGCCACCCTCCCCCTCCAGGGGGGAGGGGTCAACCGCCCGCAGGGTGCGTCCGCCGGATCCGCGCGGACGTTTGTCGCCCGCCCCCGGGTGCGACCAGCCGCAGGATTCTCGCGATCTTTCGTGGGGGTCGGAGCGGGCTCTAAGCCTTGTTGCCACAGGCGGTTGGCTCTGTTCGGGAGCCGCGGCGAGGATTGCGGCGGTGCGGCAAGCCATGAACACACTTGAATTTCACGGACGCCGTGGGCATACTATCGGGCTTCATCGCGGGCGCGACAGGCCCGTTGTCGCCGACTGCTGGTGGGGGACGCGACGGAGGAATTGCCGGAGGCACAGACATGAAGGGCTGGAAGTGGGCGGCCGTCGTGGTGGCGACGGTCATGGTCTATTCGGGTGTCCAGGACACGGCCGTGCGCGCCGACAGCGAGTCGTCGCTGCTGGTGCGGTTGCTGGACGCGATCCGTGAAGTGGAATCCTATGGCGGCAAGAAACCGCGCGGTGACGGCGGCCGTTCGCTGGGCCCGTACCACATCGGCCGCGCGTACTGGCGCGACGCCTGCGCCCAGTTGAAGGCCGAGGACGCCGAGTGGGTGCCGTGGGACTACGACCGCTGGGTCCACAGCGACGCCGAGAGCCGACGGATCGTGCAGGCGTACTTCCGCCGCCATGCGGCCAAGGTCCATCCGCCGCAATCCATGGACGATTGCCAGGTGCTGGCCCGCCGCCACAACGGCGGCCCCACGGGCGACAGGAAATCATCGACCCTGAAATACTGGCGCCGCGTTCGCAGCGAGATGTAGGGCGCCGGCCCTTCACGGCCACGCCCCTGCGCTTGCCTCGCGGGCCATGCCCGCCCCGTCAGGCATGGGCGAGCCCCCACCGTTGTGCCACGGCGGGTGGCATGGCCACGCTAGCGTGGCCATGATCGTTGACGGTCCGCATTGTGCCACGGCGGATCCGAAGGTCCGCCGTGCCGCAACACCCTGCCCCCACAAGCGTCGGGTCTGTTGACCCGACCTACGCGCCGGGTGCCATGCCTGCCCCGTCAGGCATGCCGAATGCCTCGAACCTTTGCCCGCGCCAACCGTAGGGGCGGCTCGCTGCAAGTCCCGAGCCTCGTCGAGAGGCGAGCCGCCCATCATAGCCGGGTGCCTGCCCCGTCAGGCATGAGCGAGCCTCCACCATTTGCTTGGTAGTGCGCCCGTCGGAGGATATACTGCCCGCCACCGGTGCGGCGGATGGCGCCGTAGCGGCCGATGAGACACGACGACGGGGAGGCTTCCATGGCGAGTGTCTGGCTGAAGGGCGGTTGGGTGTACGACGGGTCCGGCGCCGACGGACGCGAGGCCGACGTGTGGATTCGCGACGGGGCGATTGCCGCTGTGACACCTGCCGGCGCCGCCGCAACGCCGGGCGACGCCGAAGTGGTGGACTGCCGCGGCTGCGCCGTGGCCCCCGGATTCATCGACATTCACGCCCACGGCGAAACGGCCGCCCTGCACCACACGCTCGCCCAGTCGCGCGTCGCCGCCGGCGTCACGACCGAGGTCTGCGGCAACTGCGGCGGCAGCCCGTTCCCCCTGGACGAAGCCCTGCGCGACAAAGGTCAGCAACTGCTCACCGACGTCCGCGTCCAGATCGACTGGCTCGACGGGCCCGGCTACTTCGCCCGCGCCGAACGGGCCGGATCGAGCATTCACCGGGCCGTCCTCGTCGGCCACGGCAACCTGCGAGCGATGACCGTCGGCTACGACGACCGCCCCGCCACCGCCGACGAGCTGGACCGCATGGCCCAACTGCTGGCCCAGGGCCTCGAGGCCGGCGCGTGCGGCCTGTCGAGCGGCCTGGTCTATCCGCCCGGCTGCTACGGATCGACCGACGAATTGATCCGCCTGGCCCGGGTCGCCGCCCGCTACGGCGGCCTCTACGCCAGCCACATCCGCAACGAAGGCGACCGCCTCATGGACGCCGTCGGCGAGTTCCTGGCCATCGTCGAGGGCGCCGAGTGCCGCGGCATCCTCAGCCACGTCAAGACCGCCGGGCCGCGCAACTGGCACAAGATCGACGAACTCATCCACACGCTCCGCGACGCCCGCGACCGAGGCGTCCCGTTCTACTGCGACCGCTACCCGTACCTGGCCTCGTGGACCTCGCTGGACAGCATCCTGCTGCCGGACTGGGTGTTCGACGGCGGCCGCGACGCCGAACTGAAACGCCTGCGCGATCCGGCCATGCGACCGAAACTCAAACAGGCCATCGTCGACAGCCACGGCGAGCCCGACCTGGCCGACCGCGTCATGGTCATCAGCGTCGGCCGCGAGACCCTGAACGACGCCGTGGGCAAGACCCTGACCGACCTGGCCCGTCATCGCGGCGGCGGCATCGACCCGCTCGACGCCGCCCTCGACCTGGTCGCCGACGACGACACCCAGACCGGCGCGGTCCACTTCTCCATGAGCGAGGAAAACCTGCGGCGGCTGCTGGCCCTGCCGTTCGTCATGGTCGCCAGCGACTCCAGCGTCCGCGACTTCGAGCGCAAGCCCGGCCAGAGCGCCCACCCGCGCGCCTTCGGCACGCCCGTGCGGTTCCTGGCCGACTATGTCCGCGACGCCGGCCTCATGAGCTGGGGCGAGGGCATCCGCCGCCTCACCGGCCTGCCGGCCGAGGCCATGGGATGGACACGCCGCGGACGCCTCGCCCCGGGCGCCGTCGCCGACGTCGTCGTCTTCGAGCCCGAACGCCTCGCCGACCGCGCCACCTACGTCCAGCCGATCGCGCCGCCCGAGGGCATCCGCCACGTCCTCGTGGCCGGACGCTTCGTCCTGCGCGACCGCCAGCACACCGGCGACAAGCCCGGCCGCCTCATCCGCCGAGGGGACGACGCATGAGCCGCCCCGGTCCCGCCAGGCCCACCATCCTCATCGCCACCAGTTACCGCGTCACCGCCGACGTGCCGCCCGCCGGCGAAGTCCTGCTCCCGGCCGACTACGTCACGAGCATCGTCAAGGCCGGCGGCGAGCCGCTCCTGGTGCCGCCCATCGAGGCACCACGCTCGGACGCCGCCTGGCGGCAGCTCGTCGCCCGCGGCCACGGCCTGCTGGTCGTCGGCGGACCCGACCTGGACCCGAGCGCCTACGGGCAGAAACCGCATCCGAAAACCGTCCTGACGGCCCGAGTCCGTCAGGAGGCCGACGCGCGTCTGGTGGCCTGGGCCGACCGCCGCCGCATGCCCACCCTCGGCGTCTGCCTGGGCGCGCAGACCCTGGCCGTCCATCGCGGAGGCACGCTCATCCAGCACCTGCCCGACGTGGCCGCGGCGTATCAGGCCCACGTGCGTCCCGAGGGCGCCCCGCGGCCGCGACACGCCGTGCGCATCGACCCCACAAGCCGCCTCGCCGCCATCGTCGGCACGCGAACCCTGAACGTCAACACCAGCCATCACCAGGCCGTCGAACTGCCCGGACGGCGCCTGCGGGCGGTGGCGTGGTTCGATGATCAACTGATCGAGGCCATCGAGGATCCCCGGCCCGACCGGTTCTTCCTGGGCGTCCAGTGGCATCCCGAGAATCTGCACCGCGAGCGCCGGCACCTGGCCCTGTTCGCCGCCCTGGTCGCCGAGGCCCGACGCTGGGGGAGGGGCCGTTAACCCCTTGAGGGGAGAGGGTGGCCCGAAGGGCCGGGTGAGGGTGACGCACGGAAAGAACGTCGCGATCTCGAAGCGCCTTCTCCGCCCGACCCTCACCGCCCCCTGGAAGGGGGAGGGGTGAGTGCAGCGGCGTCCCGAAAATGCCTGATGAGCCTTTTTCCCTGCGTATTTGTGCCTGCTGGATCGTATAGAAGCCATGTACTGGGCGTGCAGTACATCTGAGGGCGGATTCCATGGCGGGAACCACACGGCGGGTGCTTCTGGCGATCGGGCTGGGCTGGTTGGGCGCGAGCGCCCTTCTGGCCGACGACGTCATCGAACGGTACGACGACGGGAAGATCAAGGAACGGTACGCCACCGACGCCGAGGGCCGCAAGCACGGCAAGTACCTGGCTCATCATCCTAACGGCAAGGTCGCCGTGCGCGGACAGTACAAGGCCGGCCAGCTCGACGGGTTGCAGACGTACTTCTGGGACTCGGGCAAGGTGCGCCTGAAGGCCGAGTACCGCGAGGGCAAGCTCCACGGCGCCTACGCCGAGACCGACGAGAAGGGCAACCTCCTGAAGGAACAGGTCTTCTGGAACGACCAGCTCCTGTACCCCAAGTCGGGCCGCCAGATCAACGAGGCGCTCAACAAGATCATGGGCAGTTTCGGCATCGACGCTCCGGGGATGATTCGCGGCGCCGCGCCGCGCGGCAACCGGCGGCCCGGCGGCCAGGGAGGCGGCGCGGGCCCCGCCGGCGCCTCGACGCTGCGGACCACCGACCACGTCGTCGCCCAGGCCGCCCAGGCGGCGACCGATCCGCTCCGCGATCCGACGAATCTCTATGCCCTGGCCCGGCTGAACGCCTACCGCTACCTCTGCGACGTGCCCCACGACATCAAGCTCGACCCGGCCCAATGTGGTTCCGCCCTCGCGGCGGCGCAGCTCTGTGCCCGGCTGGGGCACCTGGACCACTATCCGACGAACCCCGGCCTGCCCGAGGACCAGTTCAAGAAGGCCTACTACGGCACCAGCCACGCCAATCTCGCCCAGGGCCGCGCCACCAGAGGGTCCGTGGACATGTACATGGAAGACAGCGACCCGAGCAACATCGCCAGGGTCGGTCACCGTCGATGGTGCCTCAACCCGTCGATGGTCACGACCGGCTTCGGCGAGAGCGGCGAGTTCTCGGCCATGATGGTCGATAGCGCGGACCGCAAGGACGTGCCCGATTACGATTACGTGAGCTATCCGCCGCGCGGGCTGCTGCCCCTGGATTTCTTCCACTACCGCCACGCCTGGCATGTCTCGGTGAACCCGTCGCACTACGCCAAGCCGGACCCTGCCGCCGTGAAGGCGACCGTCTGGCCGGTCCGCCCCGGCAGGAACCCCACCGACGCCGATCCCGAGCGGCGGGCCAAGGAGCCGCTCCCCCTGGACCACTTCAACGTCAGCCTCGACGGCTGCGGCATCCCCAACGCCGTCATCTTCCGCCCGGTGCTGCCGGGCCTGAAGGCCGGCGACCGCTTCTGGGTCGAAATCACCGGCCTGAAGAAGACCGACGGGACCGCCGTCACGATCGCCTACATGGTCGAGTTCATGGACCTCTGAGCCGCCGCACCCGCGACGGCCGCAGGGTGACGGCTTGACGCAGTTCCCGGGCCTCGCCCGCCGCCTGCTTCCTTCGTCACGGGCTCGGAATCTTCCACGGATTGTGACGTGCGCCACCGGGCGCACGACCACCCCGCCGGTACCCTACCGTCGCGTGTCGTACCCGTTTGTTCCCCGGACCGTCGCCGACGGAGGCTGCCCCGTGAACCACGAGACTGCGCCGCACGCCGACCCGCTGAGCCCGCCGGAGATCGCCTGCCGCATCGCGTCGTCCGCCGCCGTGCGCGCCCGCGCCTCCCTGTCGCGCCAGTTCGTGCTGGCCCTCATGGCCGGCGCGTTCATCGGCGCCGGCGCCAACGCCTTCACGGCCGCCCTGGTCGCCGCGCCCCCCGGAGGCCTGTCGCGCCTCGTCGGCAGCATCGCCTTTTCCATGGGCCTGGTCCTGGTCGTCGTCGCCGGCGCCGAACTGTTCACCGGCAACGCGCTCCAGGTCGCGGCCTGCCTGACGCGGCGGCTGCGCCTCGACGAACTGCTGCGGAGCTGGGCCGTCGTCTTCGCCGGCAACGTCGTCGGCGCCGTGGCCGCCGCCGCCCTTGTCGCCGCCAGCGGACAGGAACTCCTCCACGGCGGACAGATGGGCCGACTCATGGTCTCCGTCGCGGCAGCCAAGCTCCACTACACGTTCTCTCAGGCCTTCCTCCTCGGCGTGCTCTGCAACGCACTGGTCTGTCTGGCCGTCTGGATGGCCACCGCCGGACGATCCGTCGTCGACAAGGTCGTCGTCATCATGCCGCCGATCGCCGCCTTCGTCCTGGCCGGCTTCGAGCACAGCATCGCCAACCTCTACTTCGTGCCGCTCGGCCTGCTGCTCGACGGCGGCGCCACGCCCGGCCTCACCTGGGGCACCTTCCTCTGGAAGAATCTCCTCCCGGTCACCCTCGGCAACATCGTCGGCGGCGCCGCCCTGGTCGCCTTGCCCTACTGGGTCGCCTACCTGCGCCGCCAGGACGCCGCCTGAGTCCTCGGTACAGCCGTCGCGCGGCATGCCAGGTGCCATGCCTGCCCCGCCGAGCCTGTCCGACAATTCGACGTGTGGTTCGTTGTTGCTGGGTGCCATGCCTGCCCCGTCAGGCATGAGCAAGCCTCCACCATTGTGCCACGGCGGATCCGAAGGTCCGCCGTGCCGAAACACCCTGCCCGCACAAGCGTCGGGCCTGTTGACCCGACCTACGCGCTGGGTCGCCTACCTGCGCCGCCGCGATCCCGCGTGAACGCGCGCCGCATCCGCCGGGTGCCATGCCTGCCCCGTCAGGCATACCCGCCTCGCGGCCCTTGACTTCCGCCGCGCCCCCGTCTATCGTCTGATGCCATGAGCCCCGTTGAGACTCTCTCGCTGCGCGCCGCCGACGGCTACGAGCTGTTCTGCCGACGCTGGGCGCCCGACTCGGCCCGCCCGCCGCGCGGCCTCGTCGTCTATCTGCACGGCATCCAGAGCCACGGCGGCTGGTACGAGGCCTCCAGCCGGCGCTTCGCCGACGCCGGATTGGCCGTCTACCTGCCCGACCGCCGCGGCAGCGGACGCAACGCCCCGGACCGCGGCCACGCCGACGCCTGGGAACAACTGGCCCGCGACGTCACGGACCTCGAGGACCGCGCCCTGGCCGACTGGCGGCCCACCGCCGGACGGCTGCCCCTGGTCCTGGTCGGCGTCAGTTGGGGCGGCAAACTCGCCGCGGCCCTCGCCGCCATGCACGGGACGCGATACGCCGGCGCCGTCCTGCTGTGTCCCGGCATCTGCCCCCAGCGGGATGTGTCGTTCGCCACCAAGGCCGCCATCGCCTGGTCGCTCCTGCGACGCCGCGACCGGCGCCTGTTTCCCATCCCGCTCAACGACCCCGAGCTCTTCACCGCCACGCCCGAACGCCTCGACTTCCTCCGACACGACGCCCTCGCCCTGCACCAGGCCACGGCCCGCTTCCTCTTCGAGAGCCGGCGACTCGACCGGCACCTTGCCGAGGCTGCGCCGCGAATCGTCGCGCCGCTCATGGTGGCTCTGGCCGAGCGCGATCGCATTATCGACAACGAGGCCACCTTCCGGTTCCTGACGCGGACCACATCGGCCGAACGCACGGTGAAGTTCTACGGCGGCGCGTGCCACACCCTGGAATTCGAGCCCGACCCGTCGCGCGTGTTCGCCGACGTGGCCGACTGGATCGTCACACGATGCGAGGCAAACTCATGAGCGACCCGACAACGAGCAAGGCCCTGGTGGTCCACTTCAGTCAGACCGGCGCGACGCGACGCGTGGCCGAGGCCGCCGCCGCGGGGCTGCGGGCCGGCGGCATGCAGTGCACCGTGGCCGAGCTGCTCAAGACCGATCCGGCCGAAGCCGCCGCCTACGATGTCGTGGGCATCGGCACGCCCGTGTTCTACTACAAGGAACCGCCCATCGTCCGCCGGTTCATCGGCCGGCTGCCCGCCGCGGACAAGAAGCCGGCCTTCACGTTCATCACCCATGGCGGCAACCCCGTGAACACCCTGCGACGGATGCAGAAACGCCTGGCCCGTCGCGGCTACACGGTGGTCAACAGCTTCGCGTGCAACGGCTTCGACAGTTTCCCGATGTACCTGAAGAGTTTTCGCGAGTGGGGCCGCCCGAGCGAAGACGACCTGGCCGCGGCGCGCGATTTCGGCGAGCGGTTGCCCGGCGAGTGCCGCTGGCTGCGCGACGAGCCGCGCTTCGCCACCCCACGCTACCCGTTCGTCGGCGGCAAGTACTTCCTGCTCAGCCACGTCCTCCAGGGCGGCATGATGAAGCGGACCTTCCCCAACCACGTGGTCGATCCCGACGTCTGCACGCGCTGCGGCCTGTGCGCGCGGAACTGCCCCACGGGAGCCATCCGGCTCGACCCGCTGCCGACGGTCAACGACGATTGCATCTGGTGCTATCTGTGCGAGCGCATCTGCCCGGTCCAGGCCTACGCCAACGAGTGGGCCCCGCTGCGCAAGAAGATGAAGGTCCAGTAGCCGCGCCCCCGCTCACCCCCGCCGCGCCCCCGCCCCTCGACGGCCGCGGTGGCCGGGCGCCATGCCTGCCCCGTCAGGCATGCCGACGGCTAACTCTCCCTGCCTGCATGCAGCGCGTAGGGTGGGTCCCCCGGACCCACGCGGTTCCTGTAGGATAGGGTGGCTGCTTGACGTGGTTCCCGAGCACCGTCGAGGGGCAGCCACGCGGTCCCCGTCAACGCGCGTGCGAAGCACGCCCCTCCAACCCCTCTCCCTGCTCGCAGGGAGAGGTGCCCCGAGCGCAGTCGAGGGGCGGTGAGGGTCGAACGCCAGCGCATAGGGTGCCGGCTGCCACGCCTACCCCGTCACGCATGCCGAAGCGCCGGCGACCGTCACCGGCCTCCGCCGCGACGGTCGCCGCCGGGCCGCCCGCCGCCCCAACGCTGACCGTCGGTCCCCGACGTCTCCGCCGCCGTCACCGCGTCCTGCTGCTCCGGCGCGAGAATGCCGCTCAGGGCCGCCTTGTACTCCTCGTCGATCGGCGCCGTCGCCTGCTCCATCTGCCGCCGCAGGTCGCCCATCTGCTCGAACAGCGCTCGCCCGGCATCGCGGTCGCCCGACGACATCAGTTCCCTCGCCTGGGCGAGCAACGTCTCCTGCTGTTGACGCAACGGACTCGTCGCCGCGTCGATCTTCGGTTTCAGAGACTCTTTCAGTGCCTCGATCTGCTGCCGCTGCACGTCATTCAGACGCAGGGCCGTGTTGCGGTTCCGCTCCAGCACACGCAGACGCCGGTCGCTCGGCAACTCGTACCGCCGCTGCGCGGCCCGTTCCTGCATCGCGCGTTGCCCGATGGCCCGCATCAGGGCCTCCTGCTCCTCCCGCGTCAGCGAATTCAGAATCCCGTTGATCTTCTCGTCGAGGCTCGGGTCCGCCGACGCCTCGGCGACAGCCGCTGCGGCCGCGTCGGCGTCGGCCACGGCCGCATCCATGGCCGATGCGGCCGACGTCTCCTGCGGCTGCGGCGACGGACGGCGACGACGCGGCGCGACCGGCGCAGGTTCCGGCTCCGGCGCCTCGACCGGCGCAACCACCGTGCCGCCTCCGACTCCAACCACCGGCGCCGGCGTGCGATTCGCGCGATGCCAGACCACCACGCCCACAGCCCCCACCGCCAGCACCACGACCCCAACCGCCGCAACTATCAGTATCCGATACATCGCTTCACTCCCGTCCCGAAACGAACGCGGTTCTCACCGCCACGGCGCGCGACCGGCCTCCGGACCAGACCCGGGGCCGCCCTGGCCTTTTAACGTCCGCCGGCTCCCGTCATTGCGGAAAAACCACACGACCCCCATACAGGGGGTGCATCCCGTTTCAGCAGGCAATCCGGGTGACGCCGTGCCAATGAGTCGGTGCCATGCCCCGCGCAGCGCAACGCCCCGCGGCACAATGCGGCGGGGCGTTGTGAATACACTGGCGGCCGGACGCTTCCCCGAAGCGCCCACCCCGGATCAACGGCGGCGACGACGGCCGAACAGCGCCACGCCGCCGATCGCCAGCAGGCCCATCGTCCCGGGCTCCGGGCAGATCGTGTCGATGACCACCTGGTCGACAAAACACGTCAGCTTCTCCGTCGCCCCGAAATCATAGAACTTCAGCGCCACTTCCTCTTCCCAAGGGTTCGGCTCGATGAAGAACGAGAACACCAGAGTCTTCCAGCCGTTCTCCCGATCGTACTCCACCAGGTCCCACAGCTCGAACAGCGGCGTGTTGAAATCGTCGTCGTCGCCGTCCCAGAAGTAGTCCACGTACAGCCACCACGGAGCGCACCCGCTGTTGTGATAGGTCACCTGCATCTGGACGATCTTCCGCGGGTTGTACTGGTCGAAGTTGTCGAGGAAGAAGACCAGCAAGGCGTCCTTGGACATCTCCAGCACGTTGTCGCGGCCCTGGTACGACGCAAGCACCGTGGCGGCCGCGCCGTCCACCTCCGCCTCCGCCACGTACAGCAGCGGCGAGGCCGGCACCTGGACAAACGTGTCCGGCTCATACAGGTTCTCTTCACCCATCCAATCGTCGAAGATCGACAGCGTCGAGTTGTCGCCCCCGCGCCACAACGGCACGCGGATGTCATCGCCTCGGGCGGGCCCGACCGCCAGAAGACAGACGGCTGCACACAGCACCAGTCTCACGATGCACACTCTCGCCCCCATGGCTTGCTCCCTTCCTGTCTGTTCCCCCGGAAGCCCGCTGTCACCGGTCGGGGGCACGCTGCCGCCTCCCGGTCGTTGCACGTCGATCCTCTCGAACGCTGCGGCAGGAAACAAAAAAGGCCCGCTCCCGCCGCATGCGGCAGAGAACAAGACCCCCGGGCAAAGCCCGACATCGCGTACACAACAGCATACCACATGCGTCATGCATCGGCAAGTGTTGCCGCAGCGGGATCTTGCGGCTGCGGCGCAAGATCCGCCCGGACCGAGACCTGCGCAACGCACGTTTTTCGCTTTTTTCCGGCGAACTTCCTCCCGCACGCCGCGTTTCTCATGACAGAAGTGCGTGCTGTTTCCTGTGCCATGGCACGGCTGGCCCTGGAACCCGTTGGTCGGGCGACGACGAATCGTTCGCCGCCGCCCCCGGATCGGATCGGCTCCGAGGAGGTCTGCCATGCCACTGCGTTTCACCTGCCACGAGTGCGCCCACCATTGGGTCCAAGACACGCGTCGCCACCGCCAGACCGCCCGGTGCCCGAACTGCGGCCTGCTGGCCCTGGCTCAGGGCGAGGCCGCCCCCGACGAGGTCCCCGCCGAGCCCGGCCCGTCCCTCACCCGCATCGCTGCCGGCATTCCCACCTGGGGCACCAGCCTGATGGTGCACCTGGCCCTGCTGCTGTGTTCCCTCGTGTTCGCCTGGAGCGTCGTGCGACCGCCCGACGAGCCCCCGCCGCGCGCCGGCGCCGAGGTCGTCCGCCAGATCCGGTACAACGTGCCCAAGCGGCCAGACGGCCGCAACACACCCGCGGGGCACAGCCGCCGCCTGGCCGACGTGCCCCAGGCCGGCCTGACCTTCACGCGGGCGGCCAGCCTGGCCACGATCATTGCCGTCGATGACGGCCAGAAGTCCATCGGCATTCCCGGTGCCGGCGGCTTCGACATCGCCGGGCCCGACGGCATCGGCAACGGACCCGGCCCCGACGGCCGCGGCACCGGCCTCTTCCCCGTCCCGGCCCAGGGCGACGTCGTCTACATCGTGGACCGCAGCGGCTCGATGACCGACTCGATGGCCATCGTCAAGATGCACCTGAAGCGAGCCATCGGGTACCTTCGCGGCGGGCAGCGGTTCCACGTAATCTTCTACTCCAGCGGCCAGCCGCAGGAGATGCCCACGCGGGCCCTCGTCCGCGCCACCGACGCCCACAAAGAGGCCGCCCTGGACTTCATCGACAGCGTGACCCCCGCCGGGCAGACCGAACCCCTCGAGGCCTTCCGCCGCGCCCTGGCCCTGAAGCCGCAGAGGATCATCTTCCTGACCGACGGCGAGTTCGACGCGAAGGTGGCCGACAGCGTCCGCGACCTCAATCGCCGCGCCGGCGCGCGGATCGATACCATCTGCTTCCTGTACCCGACCGCGGAGAATCTGTTGATCAGGATCGCCCACGAAAACAACGGCGTCTACAAGTACGTCGGGTCGGACGACCTGGACCAGTGAGGAACAGTCGTTCTTGAACTTGGTGCGGACCCTCGCTACACTCCACCTGCAAGAAGCCAACCGGAGTCGTGGCGAGGGTTCTTTTCTTGCATCAAGGAGGCGGCCGTGCCATTCCTCGAATCAGCCGAACGCAGACGCCGTCTCGACCGCGTCGCCGCCTGGCATCGACAGGAGCTGGCCGACGGGCCGCTGGTGCGGCTGACGGCCATCGAGCCCGACGACGCCGCACGCCTCGCCAGGCAGCATCAGCCGCCGACCGACGACGCGCACCGCCTCTGGTCATGGTGGACCGATGCCCAAGCCGCCGTGTCGCGCTTCGAGCAGGCCGCCGAGGCGACCGACTGGCTCGCCGACGCGTTTCCGTTTCACTTCGTCAACCTCGGACCGGGCTCCCTGGCCGCCTTCATGGGGTGCCGCACGACGCCGCAGCCCACCACGCTCTGGCAGGAACCCCTCATCGACGACTGGGCCACCGCGCCCACGCTGTGCCTCCACGAAGACAACCCCTGCTGGCTGGCCGCCCAGGCCATCACGCGCGAAAGCATCGCCGCCTCACGCGGCCGGTGGATCACTTCCATGACCGACATCGGCGGCGCGATGGACATCACCAGCTACTTCCGAGGCCCCGAGGCCCTGTGCGCCGACCTCCTCGAGCATCCCGACGACGTGCGACGCAGCGAAGAGGCCGTGCTGAAAGGATGGTTCCAGGTCTATGATCGCCTCGCCCCCCAGTTGCTCGCCGACTCGGGCGGCACCTGCGGCTGGATCGGCCTCTGGTATCCCGGCCGCACGTATCCCCTTCAATGCGACTTCTCGTGCATGATCGGGCCGGCCATGTTCCGCGACTTCGCCCTGCCGATCCTGCACCGACAGGCGGCAGGGCTCGACGTGGCGGTCTATCACCTGGACGGCCCCGGCGCGATCCGCCACATCGAGGCCATCTGCGAAGTCCCCGGCATTCGCTCCATTCAGTGGATCCCCGGCGCCGGCGCTTCCCAGGACGTGGCCGACTGGATGGACCTCTACCGCCGCATCCTCGAGCTGGACCGCAACCTCTTCATGTACTGTCGTCCCGAGGAGCTGGATCTCGTGTTCGACCGACTCGATGTGGATCGCCTTGTGCTGTCGCTGCCCAGGAGCGACCCGCGGTCGGCCGAGAAGACCCTCTCGCACCTGGACCGCTTGCGCCGCGGCAGAAAACGGGTACAATAACTCCCATGGCCACCGACCACGCCGATCTGTATCGCATCCTCGACGCGAACCTCAACCGCACGCGCGAGGCCCTGCGCGTCGTCGAGGAGTACGCCCGGTTCCGCCTCGACGCCGCGACACTGTGCGAGCTCGTCAAGCAGCTTCGCCACGACCTGCGCGCCGCGGCCGAGGTCTTCCCCCAGCGCGAGCTCCTGGCCTCGCGCGACACGCCGCGCGACGTCGGCACCGCCATCACCACCGCCACCGAGTCCGCCCGCACCGGCGCCGACGACGTGCTCCGCGCCGCCCTGAAGCGGTTGCCCGAGTCGCTGCGCGCCCTCGAGGAATACGCCAAGCCCCTCTCGGCCCAGGCCGCCGCCGCGTTCGAACAACTGAGATACCGCGTCTACACCCTCGAGAAAGCGTTCAACGCCGTCCTCCACGGCACGGCTCGGCTGGCATCCGTGCGGCTCTATGTGCTGGTGACCGGCAGCCTGTGCCGCCTGCCGCCGCTGGAGACCGTGGACGCCGTGCTGGCCGGCGGCGCCGACGCCGTCCAGTTGCGCGAGAAACTGATGCCGGCGGGCGAGTTGCTCGACCTGGCGCATGCCGTGACCGAGCGCTGCCACAGGGCCGGCGCGCTGTCGATCGTCAACGACCGCGCCGACATCGCGCGCGCCGCCGGCGCCGACGGCGTCCACGTCGGCCAGGACGACCTGCCGGTCCGCGCGTGCCGCCAGGTGCTCGGCCCGTCGGCCGTCGTGGGCGTGTCGGCCCAGACGCCCGAGATGGCCGCCCACGCCCTGGCCGACGGCGCCGATTACCTCGGCGTCGGACCCGTCTTCGCCAGCTCCACCAAGAGCCGCGACTTCACCATCGGCGTCGACGGCCTCCGCGACGTCCGCTGCGCCGCCGCCCCCTTGCCCTGCGTCGCCATTGCCGGCATCACCCTGGAGAACCTCGACCCGGTGCTCGCCGCCGGACCCACCGCCGTCGCCGTGTGCAGCGACATCATCGCCGCCGCCGATCCCCAGGCGCGCGCCGCCGCGTTCAAGAAGAAACTCCTGGCCGCATTTCCCCTCACCTGAGACCGGCCCCACAAAGACCCCTCGCCCTGCTTGCACCGAGAGGCGCCCCGAGCGCCGTCGAGCCCGTAGGGTGGGTCCCCCGGACCCACGCGGCATGGGCTAACGGGGGGCGAACGGGGACAGGGGGCTAACGGGGGGCTAACGGGGACAGGCTAACGGGGACAGGGCTAACGGGGACAGTATACTGATTATGTCCGCAGCCCGTAGGGTGGGTCCACCGGACCCACGCGGCATGTCTCCTCCCCCCCCCGCGCCAAACGTAGGCGCAGCTCGCTGCAAGCCCCGGGCCTCGTCGAGGGGCGAGCCGCCCTTCATGTGCTCAAGACGACAGAATATGGGGTATCTCAGTGTGTGCGTCCGCAAATAGCCGCGTGCAGACACGCGGTGGGTTCAAGCCCTTCGGCATGCCTGACGGGGCGAGGCTGGCCGACTAGGCAGTATGGTGTCCCCGTAGATCTCAACGCCGAATGAGCCAAGACAACACCAGAGCAAGAGGCACCGAGACGCCTATCGCAATGGCCTCCAAGACCAGCTTCTCCCACGACCGCTCCTCACACATGAACCCACAATGCCTTGCCAGCAGAGCGCCCCCCAGGAGGAGTGACGCCACCGGGACGAATAGTACGAGCCACCAGCGCAATGTCACACGGTACGAACTCGGCCTATTCGGTCCCTTGCGTTGAATGGCATCTCTCCTACGGCTTCTCTGCTTGCGGTACACGGGGACAGCCCGTGGCGTGGGTCCGGGGACCCACCCTATCCGGCACAACACAGCAGGACACTCCAGAGCCGCACAATCAATGGCTGCCCGTGAACCAAGGCCGCGGCAATGAAGTCCGCCATAATCACCCCGCTCAGCCCCCATGCGGCCATATAGAAATACGCAGGCCACGTGCGGCCCCGCCCCGCGCCCGCACAATACGGCCTGAACATCACCCCAACACCCGATAGGATGCCCCAGACACACGTTGCCATGAGTGCCCCCATGAGCTGCCAGTCGTACGCCACTCCCGACGCCCAGAAGCCTGTGGACTCCAGTGCCCACATACCGACGACCGACATTGCGGCTATGGCGAGGAAGGCTAACCCCAGCACACACCGGCGTGTGCTCGCGCGCCGACCGTGCCATAGAGCATACGCAATACACACGCTCACCCAGACCGCTGTGATCGCCGCATACTTATCCCACATTGTAACTCCGTCGCATGACGTTCAGCTCCCGTGTGTGCCAAGGGGGCCCGTAGGTCCCGGGCCATCGGGGACGGGCCATCGGGGAC
>Ga0123329_1000772_pt1 | contig 31936 bp, 22 predicted proteins | sample BioC12SIPDNA_FD_89703 | JGI IMG/M metagenome (GOLD analysis project Ga0123329, IMG submission 89703) | Anaerobic biogas reactor microbial communites from Washington, USA - Biogas_R1_B C12 SIP DNA | ecosystem: Engineered > Bioreactor > Anaerobic > Unclassified | place: Washington, USA | collected...
CTTCCAACTCGACCCGGACAACGGCATGAGCCTGCTGTGCGACGACAAGCCGATCCGCGGGTTCGTCAAGGACAAGATACGCCTGAACGCGGTCCGGGGCGTGGTGATCCTCGGCGACGAAGCCAAGGACGGCGGACAAACGGTGTGGATCGCTGACGTGACGGCCAGACCCGGAGCGCCGATGCGGTCGGAGCCGCTGTGGCCTCCGCCGCCGCCGGAGGGGCTCGGCATCGTGCCGCCGCCCGCGGAGCAGACGGCCACGCCGTATGCCACGTGGCAGAACGGCCCGTCGCGCGATCCGGGCTACTTCCCGATCGCCGTCTGGTTGCAGGATCCGGCGCGGGCCGCCGAGTACAAGGCCGCGGGCATCAACCTCTACATCGGCCTCTGGAACGGCCCCACCGAGGAGCAACTGGCCGAACTGAAGAAGCAGGGCATGCCGGTGATCTGCGACCAGAACGAGGTGGGCCTGAAACACATCGACGACCCGATCATCGTCGGCTGGATGCACGGCGACGAACCGGACAACGCGCACAAGTTCGACGAGTACTGGAAGCGCGACAAGGAGAAGATCAAGGACGCCTGGCCCGACCTGTACGCCTCGCAGCGGCTCGACACGAAGGACTACGCGGGTTACGGGCCGCCGGTGCCGCCGAAGTGGATCGTGCGCGACTACGAGGCGATCCGAAGCAAGGATCCGAGCCGCCCGGTGATGCTGAACCTGGGCTGCGGGGTGGCTTGGGACGAGTACGTCGGCCGCGGCGAACGCACAGGCAAGCTCGAAGACTATCCCGAGTACATCAAGGGGTGCGACGTGGTGTCGTACGACGTGTACCCGGTGACCACGGGGCAACTGGCAAGCCAGCTGTGGTACCAGGCGCGGGGCGTCGCTCGGCTGCGCCAATGGACCGAGGACCGCAAGCCGGTCTGGAACTGCCTGGAGTGTACGGGTATGTCGGACGTGAACGTCAAGCCGACGCCGCACCAGGTGAAGGCCCAGGCGTGGATGGCGCTGGTTCACGGCAGCCGCGGGCTGATCTACTTCGTGCATCAGTTCAACCCGTTCAACGAGGCAGCGCTGCTGTCGGACGCCGAGATGCTGGCGGCCGTGACGGCGATGAACCGACAGATTCACGCCTTGGCACCGGTGCTGAACAGCCCGACGGTGGCCGATGCGGTGACGGTGGCGTCGAGCGAGCCGCACACGCCGGTCCACGCCATCGTCAAGCGGCACGACGGGACGACCTACGTGTTCGCGGTCTCGATGTACAGCCGCAAAACCGAGGCCACCTTCACGGTGACGGGCCTGCCGGCGGCGGCCAAGGCCGAGGTGATCGGCGAGAACCGCTCGATCGACGTGGCAGGCGGCGTCTTCAAGGACGCCTTCGCGGGTCACGAGGTGCACCTGTACCGGATCAAGTAGCGGGAACGATTGACGCAGCACAACGGAAGTCCCTTTACGGCCCAACGGGGCGGCAGTATACTCCCGCCCCGTTGGGCTTCTTCCATGGGTTTCCCAATGGCCACAGCAGGGCGTCGCCGCGGGTCAGCGCCCAGGCAGCAGCGGGCGCATGCGGCCGCGCGCTCGCCTTCGGGCGTCGCGGCGGGACCATGGGTTTCTCCTGCAATCAACGTGGAGGCGTGAGGCGATGGACGACATTCTGCGACGGGCCGAGGAGAAGCGGCAACAGGCCCTTGCGATTCTGGATGAGCTGGATCTGGCGACGCTCTGGTCGCCGTTCGGCCGGCCTGTAGTGGTCGGAGCGGTGCGGTACGGCCTCGTGGCGGCGCGCGACATCGACATGGAAGTCTACGCCGACGAGCCGCAGATCCGATCGGGGTTCGAGGTGATGTCCAAGGTGGCGGCGCATCCCGGCGTGCGGCAGGTGCTGTTCCTGAACGAGCTCCAGGGCCCGGACCAGGGGCTCTACTGGCAGATTCAGTTCCGTGACGGGCACGGGAATCCATGGAAGCTCGACACGTGGCTCGTCGGGCACGATCATCCGGACGCCCACTGGTGCGAGCGGTTCGGCGACGCCTTGAGCCGCACCCTCACCGACGAGAGCCGCCGCACGATCCTCCGGATCAAGGAGGCGGCCTGCGACGACAAGGCGGGCCTTCGCGGCATCGATGTCTACCGTGCGGTGCTGGAGGGAGGGGTGACCACGCTGACCGAGTGCCAGACGTGGCTGCGCGACCACCCCGCCGACGGCATGTGCCACTGGCTTCCCGGAGCATAGAAGGGCATTGGGCTCTGTCTGCAAACTGTACATGGGCCGCTTGCCCACGAGTCCCACAGGCAGGAAAGCTCGTGGAAGTCACAGAACGCAGGGCCAGGATGGCCCTGCCACGCACGGGTAAGATGCCCGTGCCACGGTGCAGCCACCCAAAGCGTTGATGCACCCGGAGGGACTCGCGGCCTTGCCCTGCGGCGCAGCCCGCGATACCATGGCCTCTTGAGAATACAGAGCGCGCTTTCAGGAGATACGCCCATGGCCGGACCCTTCGAGAGCATCACCCAGACGGTGGGCAACACGCCGTTGGTTCAGGTGCGCCGCCTGACGCCGGGCGCGGCCCGCGTGTACGCAAAGCTGGAGTACTTCAACCCGTTGTCGAGCGTCAAAGACCGCATCGGCGTCGCGATGATCGACGCCGCCGAGCGCGACGGCCGCATCTCCCCGGGGGCCGACATCGTCGAGCCCACCAGCGGCAACACGGGCATTGCCCTGGCCTTCGTCTGCGCCGCCCGCGGATACAAGCTCACGCTGACTATGCCCGAGAGCATGAGCGTCGAACGTCGGCGGCTCCTTGGCGCACTGGGTGCGCGGCTCGTGCTGACTCCGGCGGCCGAGGGTACGAACGGCGCCATCCGCCGCGCGGGCGAACTCTGCCGCGAGAATCCCGCCGCCTTCATGCCTAACCAGTTCGAGAATCCGGCGAACCCGGAGATGCATCGCCGCACGACCGGGCCGGAGCTCTGGAACGACACCGACGGCCGCATCGACGTGCTGGTCGCGGGGGTAGGCACGGGTGGCACGATCACCGGCACGGGCGAGTACCTGAAGGGCCGCAAGCCCTCGGTCCGCGTCGTGGCCGTGGAGCCGGCGACGTCGCCGGTCCTCAGCGGCGGCCAGCCCGGCAAGCATGCGATCCAGGGCATCGGCGCCGGCTTCGTACCCAAGGTGCTCAACCGGGCGATCCTCGACGAGGTGATCACTGTGAGCGACGACGACGCCTTCGCCATGGCCCGCCGCGCGCCGCGAGAAGAAGGACTCCTGGTGGGCATCTCCAGCGGCGCGGCCCTGCACGCGGCCGGCCTCCTGGCCGCGCGGCCCGAGAACCAGGGCAAGACCATTGTGGCCATCGTTCCCAGTTGCGGGGAACGTTACCTGAGCACGCCGCTGTTTTCCTGAGCGGCCACAGTACTGGAGCCGACGTGCCTGCCGACCCGCGACGCGTGGACCTGCACATTCATACGACGGCCAGCGACGGGCTGTACGCCCCGGCGGAGATTGTCCGCCGGGCCGCCGAAGCGGGGCTGGCGGCCATCGCCATCACTGACCACGATACCGTGGCCGGCCTGGGCGAGGCCCTCGACGCCGGCCGTCGCCTCGGCCTGGAAGTCCTGACGGGCACGGAGCTCAGCGCCGAGTTTCCCAACGGAACGATGCACATCCTCGGCTACGGCTTCGATCCGCGCCACCCTGCCCTGCTCAGTGCTCTGGAACAGTACCGCCGCTTTCGCGACGAGCGCAACCCGCAGATTCTGGCGAAGCTGGCCGAGCTGGGGATGCCAATCCGCTACGAGGCGGTTCGCGCGAAGGCCGGGGGCGAATCGGTCGGCCGCCCGCACATCGCCCAGGCCCTGGTCGAGGCCGGTCACGTGACCGGCGTGGACGAGGCGTTCCGCCTCTACCTGGCCCGCGGGCGCCCGGCCTACGTGAACCGTCGCCGCGCGTCGCCCGAGGAGGCCATCGGCATGATCCGCGCCGCCGGAGGCGCCGCCGTGCTGGCCCACGCCGGCCAACTCAAGCGGACTATGCAGGAGGTGCGGCGGATTGTCGCCGACCTGGCCACGGCCGGGCTCGACGGCATCGAGGTCTGGCACCCCGACCATTCGGCCGACGACATGCGCGCCCTGGCCGTCCTGGCGCGGCAACTCGGCCTCGCCGCGACCGGCGGCACGGACTACCACGGTCACGTCCGCGAAGACGTCCGCCTGGGCGTCGGCCGCGGCAACCTGGCCGTCGGCTACGAGGCCGTGGAGGCCCTTCGCGCCCGCCTGGCCGCGCGCAAGCCGTAGTGACGCGATTGGCGAAGGCTCCTCTCGTGGCACGGGCATCTTGCCCGTGCGTGGCAGGGCCATCCTGGCCCTGCGTTCTGGGATTCTTCCACGGGCAAGATGCCCGTGGCACTCATGGACAGGATGCCCATGCCACGGTACGGCCCACGGGGACGCGGACGCCCTCTGACCGAGCGAAGCCGTGCGCGAAGTGCGCGAAGTGGTTGAGTCCGCGGCGTCGGCCCGCTACAATAGTCTCGCCACACGTCGTGTGCCGTATCACACAAGAAGCTCAGAAGGAGAATGCCGTGCAGCGAACCCTGGTGATTCTGAAACCCGATGCCATGCACCGCCGCATGATCGGCCGCATCATTCAACGATTCGAAGACAAGGGCCTGAAGCCCGTGGCCATGAAGATGATGCGCATGACGCCGGAGTTGGCGGCACGCCACTACGGCGAGCACAAGGGCAAACCGTTTTACGAGCCGCTGCTGAAGTTCATCACCAGCGCGCCGGTGGTGGTCCTGGTGCTGGAAGCGCCTGCGGCCGTGGACATGGCGCGGCGAATGGTCGGTCCGACGTTCGGGGCCGAGGCGCCCGCCGGGACCATTCGCGGCGACCTGACCCTGTCGAACCGCTACAACCTGGTCCATGCCAGCGACGGGCCCGCGTCGGCCGAACGGGAAATCGCCCGGTTCTTCCGCCACGACGAGATATGCCCCTGGACGCCGTGCGACACGACGTGGATCTCCGAGCAGCCGTGGGACGACCTGTAGGAGCCTTCAGGCGCCATGAGCGACAACGTCGCCAAACGGATCGCCGAGCTTCGCCGCGAGATCGAACGGCACAACAGCCTCTACTACGCAGAGGCCGCGCCCGAAATCTCCGACGCCCAGTACGACCGGCTCTACCGCGAGTTGCAGGACCTCGAAGAGGCGCACCCCGAGCTGGCCGACCCCGCCTCGCCCACGCAGCGCGTCGGTGCAGGACCACTGAAGGGCTTCGCGCTCGCTCCCCACGACGTGCCGATGCTCTCCATCGACAACACGTACTCGCCCGAGGAAGTCCGCGAGTTCGACGCGCGTGTGCGGCGATTGCTCGAGACCGACGAACCGGTCGAGTACGTGGTCGAACCGAAGATCGACGGCGTGGCCATCAGCCTGCGCTACGAGCGCGGCCGCCTGACGCGCGGCCTCACGCGCGGCGACGGGCGCGTCGGCGACGACGTGACGGCCAATGTCCGCACCGTACATGACGTGCCGCTGCAATTGCGCAGCGACCAGCCGCCGGCAGCCGTGCTGGTCCGCGGCGAGGCATACCTCTCGCGATCACAGTTCGACCGCATCAACGTCCAGCGCGAAGCCGAGGGGCTGCCCGTGTTCGCCAACCCGCGCAACGCCACCGCCGGGAGCCTGAAGCTGCTGGACTCGCGCGAGACAGCCCGCCGCAGACTCAGGTTCTTCGCCTACTCCGTCGCCGCCGTCGAAGACGCCGCCCCACCCGCCTCGCACAGCAACAGCCTGGCCCTGCTGCGGCAGTGGGGCCTGCCGGTCAATCCCGACATCACGGTCTGCCGCGGCATCGAGGCTGTCATCGCCGAATTCGACCGGCGGCTGGCCGCGCGGCACGATCTGGACTACGACATCGACGGCCTGGTCATCAAGGTCAACTCGCTCGACCAGCAGGACCGCCTCGGACGCACGACCAAGTCGCCCCGCTGGTGCATCGCCTACAAGTTCGCGGCCGAACAGGCCGAGACCGTCGTGGCCGGCATCGAAGTGCAGGTCGGCAAGACAGGCATCCTCACCCCGGTGGCAAACCTCGAACCGGTGCAACTGGCCGGCACCACGGTCTCGCGGGCCAGCCTGCACAACTTTGACGAGCTCCGCCGCAAGGACATCCGCGAGGGCGACGTCGTGGTCGTCGAGAAAGCCGGCGAGATCATCCCCCAGGTGGTCGAGGTCCGAACCGACCGGCGAACCGCGGCGCGGGCCGAGTTCGCCATTCCCGAGCAGTGCCCCGTGTGCGGCGGACCGGCCGTCCGCGATCCCGAGGGCGTCTACGTGCGATGCGTGAACCCCGTCTGCCCCGCGCAGCTCAAGGAACGCATCCAGTATTTCGCCGCCCGCGACCAGATGGACATCAAGGGCCTCGGCGCCGCCCTGGTGGATCAGCTGGTGGACAAGCACCTGGTGAGCAGTCCGGCCGACCTGTACCGTCTCACCGCGGCCCAGGTGGCCGAGCTGGATCGCATGGGCGACACGTCGGCCGAGAACCTGATGAAGCAGATCGAGGCGTCGAAGCAGCGAAGCCTGGACCGGGTGATCGCGGCACTGAACATCCGCCACGTGGGCCGCCATGTCGCCGCCGTCCTCGCCGACGAGTTCCGCTCGATGGACGCCCTGGTGGCGGCCGCCGCCGATCCCGAGCGGCTCGAAGGGGTGCAGGAGATCGGCCCCGTCGTGGCCCGGAGCATCCACGACTTCTTCGCCGGCGAGGCCGGGCGCGCCCTGGTCAAGGCGCTGCGAGCCGCAGGCGTCCGCATGGAGGCCGAGGCCCGCGCCGACCCGGGCCCTCAGCCCCTGAGCGGCAAGACCCTCGTCGTGACCGGGACCCTCACACGGTTCTCGCGAAGCCAGATCGAGTCGCTGATCAAGTCGCTCGGCGGCCGCGCAGGGTCGAGCGTCAGCAAGAACACGGATTTCCTGGTCGCCGGAGACAACGCCGGCAGTAAACTCGACAAGGCACGGGCGCTCGGCGTTCGCGTGCTGTCGGAGCAGGAGTTCCTCGAGATGACAGGGCACAACCCGTGAGACACGCATTGTCCATGCCGGCACGTTGCACCGTGGTGATCGCGGCGGCACTGGCGCTGCTGGCCGGGACGGCGCGCACCGACGACGCCGTCACCGCCGAATCTGCCCAGCCGCCGGCGCCGACGACTGCGGCGCCGCAGCCGCAGGACGCACCTCCCGACGCCGCCGAGCCGACGCCTGCCCCTGCCGCACCGCCCGCCCCCGAGCGTCCCCAGGGCGCCCTCAAGCAGGCCGCGTGGTACCTGATGGGCTACGAGAAACACAAGATCGGCTACCTGAACCGGGCCCTCTACGCCCTCGACGGCGACGACTCGGGCGCCGCCTATCGCCTGGAAGTACGACGGTTCATGCGCAGCACCCTCGCGGTCGCGCAGACCGACAGCTTTGAAGAGAGTGTCATGTGGCTCGACGCGTCGTTCGGCGGACTGCGGTTCCGCACGACGCGCCGCCTCGCGGGCGAACCTGAGCTGAAGCTCGAAGGCACCGTGGCCGACGGGCGCCTGAATGTTGAAGCCGCCTGCGGCGACGAGACACGCCGCTGGACCGTCGAGGCGCCGGCCGGGGCGACATTCGCCGGCGCGTTGCCGATCTGGCTGGCCACCCAGAGCATCGCCGAGGGCGGCACGTGGGCCCGATCCTTCGTCAACGAACGCAACGGCTCGCCGTCGGGCAATCCCGTGCGGTACCGCGCGATCCAGAAGGCCGGACTCACCCTCGACGGCAAACGGCAGGACGCCTGGCTGGTGGTCGAAGAAAACGGCCTGGCCCGGACGCTGCACGTGCTTCGCGCCGACGGACGCCTCTACCAGTCCATCGGACAGAACCACAATCAGACCCTCGAGGAAATCGACGGCAACAAAGCCGCCGGCCTGAAGCTCGACGGCGACATCAAGTGGCAGAACGCCGTGCCGCTGAAGGTCGGCGACGGCCTCAGCAGCGAGGCCTACGGCTACAGGCTCACGCTGCCCGACTATCCGTATGTGCCGCTCGTGCTCAACGACGGAGGCCTCGTGCTGATCGTAAACGTTCTGGGCGACGACACGCTCGCCGTCGTGGCGGCGCCGATCCGCGCCGGCGACCCGCAGGCCGCCGACCGACTCTACCAGGTGACCATGCTCTTCGGCATCCGCGGCGAACCGACGCGAAGCGAGAGAACCGTCGACGGCCTGACGGCCCAACTCCGCTCGACGACGTCGCCGGTGCTCGGCCGCGAGATGAACAGCCGATTCGCCGTCGTCATTCGCGACGACCTCGGATACCTCATCGGCCACATGGCCGTGTGGCCGGGCAAGGCCGACTCCCGCGACGTGCTCAGCCGCCTGTTGTCGAACGTCCGCTGGACCCGGCCCTTCGGCCGCGAACAGGGCGTCTGGAATGGCCGCCGCTACGAGAGCCACACCTATGGCTATCGCGTGGAGCTGCCGTCGGACGGTTGGCGGTTGCCGCAGCAGCGAAAAGGCGTGCCGACGAATCTCGAGACGGTCCGCGAGGACGGCGGCGCCGTGATCACGCTGATGGTGCAGCCGGCGCAGGCCGGCATCGCGCCCGAGACCGTGGCCGCCGGCTATCGTAAGACCATCGAGCAGGCCATGGGCCCGGCGGTCGAGGTGACGCAGAAGACCTGCACCCTGGACGGCAAGCCCGCGGTCGAACTGGCCTACGACGCCCGCGCGATCGACGACGAGCCCACGCGCACGCGGCACGTCATCGCCGTCAACGGCAACCACTGGTACCTGCTGACGCTGGTAAGCAAGAAGACCGTGATGGAGGCGGCCGAGGCCGCCTTCGACGCCGCCCTGAAAACCTTCACGTTCGGTGCCGACCATGAAAGCCCAGCGACTGACAACTGACCTCGCCATCGCCGGCATGCTCCTGGGCGCCACGGGCCTGGTGGTCAACATCTTCGGCCTGTTCCACTACATCTCCATCCTGAGCGCCGGCGCCGCCACCGTCGATGAGGACCGTGTCCGCAGCATCTACGTCTTCATGAACCTCCCGCTGAAGGTCGCGCTGGTCATCTGCTCGATCGCGCTGCTGTACCGCTGCCGCTGGGGCCGCGCGGCCATGACGGTCGTCGGCCTCGTCAGCATCGCTCACAGCGCCGTGGCCACCGTTGCGCTCGAGCGGAGCATCCTCCACTACTGGCTCACCATCGCCGGCCCCGTCGCCTGGGTCAAGGGCTGGGACTGGGTGGTGCTGGCCCTGGTCGTCTTCTTCTACGGGTTCCTGATCTGGCACCTGCATCGCCGGCCGACGCGCGACGAGTTCGCCCGCGCCGACGGCCGGCCGCTCGACTGGACCGCCGCCGGACGCGACGCCTGACGCCGTCGGCAGAGGACCGCCCCTCCATGCGATTCCGCCCGCTCCACCCCTGGGACGTCACCTACGACGAAGCCGTGGCGGTGCAGATGCGACTGCGCGCCATGCTGCGCGACGACGTGCCCCTGGACGTCCGCCGCCTGCGAACCGTGGCCGGCGCCGACGTGGCCTATGAAACCCGGCGCCGCCACCGGCACGGCCGCGACGACGACGAGCCCGTGGCCCGGTTCGTTGCCGCCGTCGTGGTCATGCGGCTGCCTTCGCTGGAGATTGTCGAAACGGCCGTGGCCGCCGCCGAGACCAGTTTCCCCTACATCCCCGGCCTGCTGAGTTTCCGCGAGGGTCCCGCCCTTGAGCGCGCCTTCGAGCAGCTCGCCGTCCGACCCGACGCCACCCTCTTCGACGGCCAGGGCGTGGCCCATCCGCGCGGACTCGGCCTGGCGTCGCACATCGGCCTGCTCCTGGACGCCACAACCGTCGGCTGCGCCAAGAGCCGCCTCTACGGCATCACGCGCGGCGAGCCCGGCCCGTGTCGCGGCAACCGACGGGCGCTCCTCGCGCCGGCGGACCCGGGTGCCGTGTTCGCCCCCGGACAACGCATCGGCACGGTGCTGCGCACCCGCGACGGCGTCAAACCCGTCTGGGTCTCCGTCGGCCACCGCATCGACCTCGACGCCGCCGTGCGGCTCGTGCTCCTGACGACCCGCGGCTGCCGACTCTGCGAACCCATCCGCGCCGCCCATCGCCTCGTCAACGATGCCCTGCGCCGCACCGTGCACGACGACCCCAGGATCGACTGAAGAAGACCGGGTGCATTGACGTTTTGGGCAAGCAGGGGCAAGATGCCCCTGCGACTCATGGGCAGGATGCCCATGCCACGGTACGGCCCCCAAAACGTTAATGCACCCAAGACGACCTCGACGATTGACACGCGCGGGATTGGCTCTACACTGAACACTTCAGGTGCGTCGCAAACGCGGTTGCGTGGTGGCACACGCGTCCCTACGGCTCTCGCGGCGCACCGCTTTGAATGGGAGACATGCTGTGGAAACCAATCACCCGCTGCGGTCCGCCAGGTGGATCTGGCCCGAGGGGTCGCACGACATGCGGAACACCTATGCGCAGTTCCGCAAAGACTTCCGCCTGACGCAAGTGCCGGCACGAGCGCCGTTCTACATCACGGCCGACCAGAACTACATGCTGTATGTCAACGGCCGCTACGTCGGCCGCGGGCCGGCTCGCGGGTATCAGGTGACCTGGGCCTACGACGAGCACGACCTGGCCGCACATCTGGTCAAAGGGCACAACTGGATCAGCATCCGCGCCTACAATGGCGGCATCAGCAACTTCCAGTACCAGTACCAGTGGCACGCCGGGCTGCTGTGCGCGGCCCGCTGGGGCCGGTTCCAACTCGTCAGCGACGCCTCGTGGTCGTCGCGCATCTCGGCGGCCGTCAAGCCCGACGTCGAGCGCGTCAGTCGCCAGATGAACCTTCAGGAGCACGTGGACGCGCGCCTGGACGACCAGGCCTGGATTCGCGCCGCCCGAGAGCCGCGCGATTGGCCACGGACTTCCGCCACACGACCCTTCGGCGTCATGCCGTGGCACAGCCTCGAACCGCGCGGCCTGCCGAACCTCGCCGAGCGGATGCTCACCTATCAGCGCACCTGCACCGCCGCCGAGGGCCGCTGCGCCGACGGATACCAGGACACGCACAATGCGACCGACCTGTTGCGCCGGGAGTGGCCCACAGCCCGCTGGCACGAGGCCCAGCCCGGGCGGAGCCTCCGCAACGCCTTCGCCCTCACGCTGCCCGCCGCCGGCGCCGACCGCTATGCGGCCGTCAGCGTGGACCTGGGACAACTCTCCGTCGGCACCCTGATCGTCGAGGCCGACGGCGCCGCCGGAGGCGAGATCGTCGACCTGTTCTTCTGCGAGGCCATCGAGTCCGGCGGCCAGCCCGCCCTCGTCATCCAGCACGTCAGCCAGGTCTCCATGTCGTCGCGACTGCGACTGCGCCGAGGACGCACCCGGTTCGAGTTCTTCCACATGATGGGCCACCGTTATGTGACGGCCATCGCCCGCAACACGCGTCGGCCCGTCCGCCTCCGGCTCAGCCTTCGCGAGACGATCTATCCGCACGCCATCAAGGGCCGGTTCGAGTCCGGCGACGACGTCCTCAACGACATTCACCGCATCAGCGTCCGGACGCAGCAGATCTGCTCCCTCGATGCCTACGTCGATACGCCCTGGCGCGAGCAGGCCCAGTGGTGGGGCGACGCTCGCGTCCAGGCTCGCAACACCTTCTACATCAGCGGCGACACCCGGCTCCTCGTCCGCGGCATCCGCTGCCTGGCCCGGCAGGAGGTCCCCAACGGCCTCACCTACGGCCACGCCCCGACCAACTCCCACGGGTCCATTCTGCCCGACTTCTCCCTCATCTGGGCCCTGACCCTCTGGGACCACTACTGGCAGACCGGCGACACGTCGCTCGTCCGCCAGCAGTGGCCACGCGTCGAGCGGCTGCTCGGCTACTTCACCGGCGAGGGCCGCGGACGCCACGGCCTGCTCCGCTACGACGAGCGGTACTGGCTCTTTCTCGACTGGACCGACATCCACAAACAGGGCACGCCGACGTTGCTGAACCTGTGGTACGTCCTGACGCTGGAAAAGCTGGCCGCGCTGGCCGGCGCAGCCGGCATGCCCGACCGGCGACGACACCTGCTCGGGCTCTGGAACGAACAGAAGCGCCTCGTGCTCGCCAAGCTCTGGGACCGCCGCAAGCGGTTGTTCCGTGACGGACTGACGCCCGAAGGCCGCCCCGTGGCCGCATGGTCCATCCACAACCAGACGCTGGCCATTCTGTGCGGCCTGAAGCGCGAGTGTCGGACGCACATGGTCCGCGAGCGGCTCCTGCCCTACCTCCAGGGCCACAAGGTGCCCGGCGCCAAGCCGTCAGCCTATTGGGTCACGTACGTCTATGACGTGATGGAAGAACTGGGCTACGGACGCGAGGTCGTCCAACACATCCGCACGGCCTATGCGCCCATGATTCCCTACGGCGGCACGTGGGAAACCTTCGATTTCCCCGTCGGCTTCGGCAGCACGTCGCATGCCTGGTCGGCGCACCCGATCTATCACCTCGCCGGCACCGTCGGCGGCGTGCTTCAGACTGACGTGGCCTGGCGGCGGATCGCCTTCGCCCCGGTGCTCGATCTGCCGCAGACCGACCGTGCGAGCATCGCCATTCCCACGCCGCGCGGCCTCGTGCGCGCCGCATGGTGCCGCCGCGGCTCGACCGCCGACGTGCAGTTGTCGCTCCCCAAGGGCATGACCGCCGAGGTGCGGCTCCCCGGCGTCGGCAAGACCCCCGTCACCGGCCGCAACCGTTGGTCGGTGCCGATCGACTGATCGAAAGCGACGGCTCGGCCCATGGCCTTTGGCCTCAGACAACTTCAGCCCGAGGAAATGGGGCGCGGCGGCGTCACGCGGACGCTCATCCGGCTGGCCATCCCCTCAGTGGTCGCCGGCCTGCTGGCGACGACCTATGAAGCCGTCGACGGCCTGTTCATCAGTTGGCTCGGCGCCAAGCAGATCACCGGCATCGCGTTCGGATCGACGGTGCTCTTCTTCGCCTTCGCCATCGGCGCCGCCGTTCAGCTTGGCGTGGCGACGTTGCTCAGCCGCCGCCTCGGCGAGAACGATCCCGAGGGTGCCCGCAACGTCCTGGAGCAGGCTCTCCTGGTCTCCTTCGTGGTCGGCATGGTCGGATCGGTGCTCGGCCCTCTGACGGCGAAGCCCGTGGTGGCCTGGCTCGGCGCCTCGGGCGACGAACTCACCCACGGTGCCCGGTACATCAGCCGCATTACCATGGGCATGGTCTTCATGCACGTCGGCATGACCGCCGAAGCCGGACTCCGGGCCCAGGGCAACACCGTCACGGGCATGCACGTGTCGCTCCTCGGCAACGTCGCCAACCTGATCCTGGACGGGTTCCTGATCTTCGGCCCGAACAACCCCGCTCGCGACGCGCCTCAGGTGTGGGGCCTGCGGCAGGCGGCCGCCTTCTTCACGGAGCATGGTTTCGATCTCGGCGTCCAGGGCGGCGCCACAGCCACCCTGATGACGCGACTGCTGGTCGTCGTGCTCCTGCTGGCGGCGCTGTGCTCCCAGCGGACGCGCGTCCGAGCCGGCGCCCCGTGGCGGATCCGACCCAACGACTTCTGGAGGACCGTCGGGCAGATCTACGTCCTGGGCGTCCCGGTCACCGTGAGCATCGTCGGCATGGCCCTCTCGAACGGAGCCATCAACTGGATTCTCAGCCAGCACAACTCGACCGCCGCCGGCATCCTCGGCATCGCACGGCGCCTCGAAATGTTCGCCTTCGTGCCGATCTTCAGCCTCAGCGGCGCCGTCGTCCCCATGGTCAGCTACAACCTCGGCGCCGGGCTTATCCCGCGCTGCCGCCGCGCCATCCTCATGGGGTGCCTCATCGCCGGCGTCATGATGGGCGCCTTCGGAGCCGTCATCTTCATCTTCCCGGCCCCCGTGCTGCGACTGTTCACCCAGAACGCCGAGATGCTCGACATGGGCGTCTCGTACTTGCGGATCAACTCGTGGTCCTACTTCTTCGTCGGCTGCGACATCATCCTCTCGGCCGGTCTCCAGGGCCTCGGCCGCGCCATTCTGTCTACCCTCGCACAACTGACCCGGGCCGTCTTCGTCAAGATTCCGGCTGCCTGGGTTCTGGCGACCCTCATGGGCGTCACCGGCGTCTGGATCAGCAACCCCATCTCCACCCTGGCCTGCTTCTCCCTGGCCAGCCTTCTGATGTGGTGGGCCCTGCGGCACATTCCCCGCCGCACCGCGCGCAGCGAGGCCGCTGCGGCATCCCACGACGTGGTCGCCCCCGCCGACCTCCCGGCCCCCAGCGACATGCCCCCAGGGATGGATTGATCTTCCGGGCCGCGCAGCGTATGCTGACGGTATGATCCGCGTGACCCATGCCCTGTCGATCGACGAGAACGAGATTCACTGGGAGGCCGTCCGCGCCTCGGGCCCCGGCGGACAGAACGTCAACAAAGTCTCCACGGCCGTCCAACTGCGGTTCGACGTGCTCCACTCCGCGAACCTGCCCGACGAGGTCCGCCAGCGGCTGCTGTGCATCGCCCACCGCCGCATCAACAGCCGCGGCGAACTGGTCATCGACGCCCGACGCCATCGCAGCCAGACACGCAACCGCGACGACGCCCTGGACCGACTGGTCCAGCTCATCCGCTTGGCCGCCGTGCGTCCCAAGACCCGCCGCAAGACCAAGCCGCCCCTGGCTGCCAAACAGCGCCGCCTCGACGCTAAACGTCATCGCGGCCAACTCAAGCGAACCCGCGGGCCCATGTTCCGCGACGGCGACTAGTCTTTCGTTTCCGGCAAGGGTTTGCCGCCTGTATCCAGATGCCAGCGCGGACGCTTGATGAACGGCCCGCCCTTGAAGACCTGGCCGATCTCGCCGCGCTTCTCCAGGTAATGCATGCAGCTGCGCATACACCCGCGCGAGCCCCCGATGCCGTAGCTGCCCGCCCCGCTCCACCGGGAGATGTACGTATGCCCCTCGATGATGAAACCCGAGGGCGTTTCTTCCGTCGGCCCCCAACGACCCAGCGACATCGGCCAGCAGAACTTGTACGCATGATCCTCCGACACCTGCTGCGCCATCACGTCGAACTGGTAACCCGGCATCGACACCGGAATGAACGGCGACGTCCTCGGGTCGCCGCCATGGAACGCCAGGGTGCACCGGCCCATGTCCACGTCGGCCCAGCGGTAGGTCTTGTCCTCAATCTGAATTTCGACCGTCCGCCCCTCCTTGATGTGCGGAATCGCCCCGGGGCACCCCTTCACACAGGCCATGTCCAGCTTGCACAGGCTGTTGGGCTCCAGGAGCGGATCCGGCTCCAGCGGCATGTCCGTCAGAATCGCCGCCAACCGTTGCCGCGGGCCGAATTCCCTGGTCAGAAACACCTTGGACCAGCCGATTTCGCCCACCCCCGCCGCCACCCCCGCAATGCGGATCGCCAACTGGACCTCCGGAGCCACCCCGCCCGGACGCAGCGGCTCCGCCGGCGGCTGACGCTCCGGCACACCGGGGTAATACGGTACGGCCTCGTAGCCGAAGTCCTCGATCAGGCACGCCGTCTCGTACAGCGGCAGCGGAATAAAGTAGGTGTTCAGCAGACCGTGGTAGCAGAAATGCGTGTAGGCGGGCCAGTGCGTGCCTTCCTCGATGCCGCGCCATCCGCCCCGCACGATCCGCCGGCCCACCACAATCACCGACTTCGTCTCCGGAAAGATCTCCGCCGGGTGCATCCGCGTCGGCGCGTTGGCGAATCGCTCGATGTTGGCCACGCCGAACAGATCCAGCCCGCGCGACAGCGCGTACTGCCGCAGCGCCTCTTTCGTCAGTGTCTTGGTCTTCATGGCATCGCCCTATAGTTTGTACAGGTCCACATCCGGTTTGACCACCCACGCTGTGCGCTGCCTCAGCGGCGTCGCGAAACGGTCGGACACCTTGCCTTCCCGCTCCATCAGGTCAAGCAGCCCCCGCAGGCACGTCGCCGCCACGCGATCGGGCCGCCCGGCCGGGTGTTGACGATTGGCCAACGCCCCGTTCTTGCACGTGCGGCACTGCGCGTAGTCCACCTGGGCCACGGTCATCGTCTTGCCGCAGATGGTACGCATCTGCTCGCCCACGAAGGCCCCGAGAGGACACAGCGTGCGGCACCGCTCCGCCGACGGCGAGAGCGTCTCCGTCAGAAGCGGAGTAGGCTCGATCTCCGCATCGGTCAGGATAATCTGAATCCGCTGTCGCGTGCCGAACCGCGGCGTGAGCAGGCAATCGCAGTAGCCGATTTCGCCGACGCCTGCACGCACCGCGGCATCCTCATGGTCCAGCAGCACGTTGGGCCGCGGGGCCTTCGGTCGCACCGCCACGCCCATCGGCGGCACCTCCGGCGGCAAGTTCGGCAGAGGCACCGCCTCCCACCCGCTGTCCTCCAGGAACTCCGCCACCTGAATCGTCGTCAGCGACGTGAACCGGTTGTCCAGCCAGTCGAGACCGTAGAGGAGGTAGTTGCTGAAGTTCGTGCCCTCTTCGACGCCGCGCAGGGCCCCCCGCGGAATCCGTCGCCCCAGCACGATCACCGACCGCGTCTCAGGGAAGATGGCCCGAGGGTGCCTCTCCAGCGGCAACTCATCAAATCGCTCGATATTCGCCACCCCGAACAGGTCGGCGCCTGCCTGCTCGGCCGCCGCCCTCACATCACGAAGTTCCATAGTCCTTTGCCTTCCTTTCGTATCACTCTGCTGAGGCCGCCCGATTGCCATTACTCAGGTTGAGACGCCCTGCCACCTTGCCCTTTCGCAGGGCAGACACGGATGCACTCCTCGCCGATCGTCAGGTACCGCTTCTGAACGCCCCACGTCGTGTGAGCCACCGCTGCCGCAACGGCCGACGCCGTCCGATCCTCCGGCACCGGCGCGTCGGTCTCCATGCCCACGTACTGCGGGCCTTCCTTGCCGCTGAGGGCCAGCCGCTTCGCCCAGTCGCAGGCAAACGCGTCAACCGATGGCACGTGAAACTCAGTGCCTTCGATGGCCAGAACCATGCCGCCGTCCCGCAAGGCCGCCGTCGGACAGGACGACACGCACCGCCCGTCGCACTTCGGGCAGAACAGGTCGCCCGGCAGAAGCGGATCGCTCGGCAGCGGCAGATCCGTCACCACCGCCAGAAACCGTTGCCGCACGCCGAACTCCGGCGTCAGCGGACTGCCGTTGCGGCCGATGGTCGCCAGGCCCGCCAGCAACGCCGCGAAGCGGTTGCTTCGCATATCCGGCAGCATGCCACGAGGACTCTTCACCGTGGACGCCAGGGCCGTCAGATCCGCCACCGGCACCCCGGCATGACCGCTACGGTTCAGACGCCGAATGAGCTGATATCCGACATCCTGAAGCAACTGGACGGACTCGTGGCAGGCGAATACATACGGCCCGACCGTCTCGGCCGGAGTGGTCTTGGCCGTGTCCAGCGCGGCATCAGGAAGGTGCATGCCAAGCACCACCACGCTCCGTGCTCCCGCCAGCCAGTCTTCGGGCCCGCGCATCGCGACCTCGCGATGCGTCACCGCAGGCACAAACGGGCCGTAGATCAGCCCCTTGTCCTCCACCTCCTCGGCCGGACGCGACGCGAGGTCCAGCCCCTTCGCCGCCTCGCGAAAAGCGGCAAAGCGATCCATATCGAACATGCCCACGAGGTCCGCCCCGGCCGCGCGGCACAGGTCGCGTATCTCGGCCGCCGTCGGCGCCGCGACCTTCGCATGGTCGCAACGCCTCGTCGAGGGCAACTCGGCGCTGGTCAGCACCGTGGCGAACCGCACCTCCCCGTCAAACACTCCCAGACGCTCCGCCACCAGCGTATCGTGAATCCGAGTCAGACAGATCGCCGAGTATCCCTGGATGTCCAGCTCGTGCGCCATGTCCATCGCCGCATACACCAGACGCCGGCGAACCTGGGCATCGAGGTCCGGATGGCCGCCCGCGCCGCGCGGCACGCGAATGCCCACCGACACCACCGAGACGGCGTCCGGCAGATGGAGCCGCGGATGCACCGGACCGTCCTCCGCGAAGTCCGCCGCCCGGCCCACAGCTAACACGTCCAGCAGCCCGTCCTCGAAGATCCGGTTCAGCCGCCCGAGCAGTTCCGCCGGCGTCTCGGCCGAGGGCGTCTTCTTCCGGCGCGGGGCCTTGCAGTACTGCGGGTCGCTCACGCGCCGCTCGGGCACCATGCAGAACTTCAGGCAGTTGCCCTCGGCCCCGCCGTCCTGCCCATAACGCTCCAGATTCTCCAGGATGACCTCTTCGGTCACCTTCTCCGGCGCCGGAATCGACAGGCTCAGGTCGAAGTTCTCCGCCCAGGCACAACGCCACTTGTTCGTCTGGGGAAACTCGTACCGTTGGCCGCCGATCTCCACCGACGCCAGCCCCTTGGTCTCCTTGCGGAACGTGTCCATCGGACAGTGCCGCACGCAGGCCATGCACCGGTCGCACAGCGGCGGGCCATCGTACATCGGCGTAGGCTCCAGCGCCGCATCCGTGACGATGCTGACAAACCGGGCACGCGGACCAAACTCGGGCGTCAACGCGAGGTTGTTCCAGCCGATCTCGGCCAGACCCGCCGCCACGGCGGCGTATCGGTGAACCAGATCGGGAGCAAAACTCACGTTCAGGTCTTTGTAGGGATGATAGCGCCAGATGTTGCTCGACGCGATCGGCAACGCCCGATGACCGTGACTTTCGATCAGCCGCGCCACGCGGAACGAGATGTCGTCGAGCCGGCTGTTCATCCAGTACTGTACCGCGTACGGCCCCACCACCTGTTGCCGCGGCTCGCCGCCCAGCTCCACGGCGGCATCCGGATGGTGAATGGCCGCCACGACGACCGACCGGGCGCCGGGCATCAATCCCTGAGGACTCATCCTCAGCGGCGCATTGGCAAATCGCTCCACCGGCGCCACCCCAACCAGGTCCGCCCCCATGCCGCGGGCCAGCGCCTCTATCTCACGCTTCAGGCTCATCTCGCTCCTCTTTCTTCCTGCGATCCGGACGTGGCGACGTCGTCGACGACGACGCAGCTGCCGACCCGAACTGCCGCGTCAACGCCGCGCCGATCTCCTCGGCCGCAACGGGCATACGCCTCAGAATGTCGCTCCTGTGTCCCCCCTTGAAACGGAAGATCGGCAGGTACAAACCGAGGGCCGCCACCACCCGATGCCCGTCACGAACCACGCACCCGACACCCGTGACGTCCGTCCGCGGCAGCTCAAGGCAGCCCTCCCCCCGACGCACCTCCGCCAGGCAGGCCACCAGCGATGGCCAGTCCCGCGCCTCCGGCCAGTCGTCGCCCGGCAACCCGTGCACCGCCACATACGTCTCCAGTTCGTGCCGCGGCGAATGGGCCAGCAGCAATCGCCCCGTGGCTGTCACATACGCATTGGCATCCATCATGACCGACTCGTCCACGCGGACCTCGCCACTGCCCCCGACGCTACAGAGCGTCAGCCGCGTGCCGTGACTGAGCGTCACAAGAATGACCGTCTCGCCCACGGCCTGCGCCAACGCCCCCATGACCGGCTCGGCCACCGCCACCAGATCCTGCCGGTACGGCCCCTTGCGAGTCAGGTAGTAGGCCATCGGGCCCAGCCGGTACCCCATCCGCGGCCCCACCTGCTCGGCATAGTGCATCTCGGTCAGCTTCTTCAGAATGTGAACGCAGGTGGCCCGATGGAGCGACAGCCGGTCGGCAATCGCGCCCAGCGAGAGCGGCTGCTGCGGCTGCTCGGCCAGGACCTGAAGAACCTGGAAGGCTTTTTCAAGAGCACCAGCACGTTTCATGTCAGGAAACTCCGTTTCACGTCAAGAAAGAATATAACCACCCGTCCGACCCCGTCAAAGCGAATCGAACCCAATTTCGTACCTGGAAACGCCCGTCGCCAGTATCGTCCCGCCCATCCCTGGAAACGGCGGGAAACGACGTAGGGGTCGCTCGCGAGCGACCCGCGAGCGACATGCACCCTGGGAGGGCGGCTCGCGAGCCGCCCCTACGGTTGGCGCTATTGCCAGAACCGTGGCCCGCCACAAACGTGACGTGCACCTCATGAAGAACGAGGGACGATAGTGCCCTATCGTCCCTCGGCAACGGCGAAGTCTATGCAGCAGCAAGTCACTTGTGCTTGTTCACGATCTCGATAGCCACCGTGCCGTCCGCACGATCAATGGTCTTCACGGCCAGCGAAATCCGATTGTCCGCGTTCAGCGCGTCCCAGTAGAACCGGGCCGTGTCCTTGATGTCGTCGCACAGCGGCAAGGCGTACGGCTCCCCCGCGAACGACGGCAGCGGGTTGCCGTCGGTCATGTACGTCGTCACACAGTAGCCCACGCCCGCCGTCGCCCGCTCGTAGCAGAACGTCTGACGCAGGCACAGCCCCGCCTCCGCCGACGACCCCTTCAGCACCGACAACGCCATCGGGTTGTCCGCGTCGCCCAGGTTCACCACGCCGCTGATGCGCGGCGTGAAGTTCGGCTCGTCCGGCTCATAACGCGCCTTGGCCAGCGACGATTCGAAGCTCTTGCCCGCCGCCAGCCCGTCGCAGATCGTGTCCGTCTGGGCCCCGTTCGACACCACGTGGCACTTGCCCGCCACACGGATCGCGTTGTAGATGATCAGCGACGGATCCTTCACCTTGCTCGCGTCGAACGCCTGCGTCCGCACCGTGCCTCCCTCGTTGACGAAGACGCGATTGCGGCTGTTTTCGCTGCGGCCCATGATCCAGTACACCTGCACGTACCGCTTTCCGTCGGGGCTCGCCCCCAGGATGATCCCGCGGCCCGGATACGGATTCCGGCGCAGCGCCTCGGCGTTGGCTTTCATCGTCGATTCAATGCTCATCGCGTCTCCTCCCCTTCGCGGGCCTCGTTCGCCTCACCGTCACGCGCCGAACTTCATCAGCTTGTCGGCATGCGCCAGCGCCATCTGCATCAGGTACTTCATCGGCAACCGCCCCATGCCCCCCGCGGCGCAGGCCACCTCGTTGAACTCCGTCACGCCGTCGCGACGGATGGTCGCCGGAGCCCACAGCAACGCCGGCACCGGGTGCCACGAGTGCGCCTTCAGCTTCGACGGCGTCGAGTGGTCGCCCGTCACCACCACCACGTCGGGCTTCAGCGCCCGAAGCGCCGGAATCGCCGCGTCCAGTTCCTCGATGCGCTTCACCTTCGCCTCGTAGTCGCCGTCCTCGCCTGTCTTGTCCGTGTACTTGAAGTGAATGAAGAAGAAGTCGTACTCCTGCCACCGCTTGCCCGCCACCGCGATGTTCTCCAGCAGGTTGTTGCCGGTCTCCAGCAACGTCATGCCCACCAGGCTCGCCACGCCGCGATACATCGGATAGTTGGCGATGGCCCCCGCCGTCAGTCCGTAACGCTCGGCCATGCTCGGCAGTTCCGTGTGCAGCGCAAAACCGCGAGCCAGCACGAAGTTCGCCTTCGGTTCGTCGGCCAGAATCTTGCGGATCTGCGACAGAAGCTTCTTGACGATGGCCACCGTCTTCTTCGTGCCGGTCTTGGCGTCCAGCCCTTTCGGATCCAGCGGCGGCACGCCCGTGGCCTGCGGATCGGTGTCGGCCAGCGACTGGCTCAGCCCCTTCCCGCGAAGCACCAGCACCGCCCGGTGCTCGGCCTCCGTCTGGAGGACGATCTTCGCCCCGTCAATCGCCTTCGGCAGCTTCGCCACGAGCTTGGCGATGATCCGCTCGTTCTCCTCGGTCGGAATGCGGCCCGCGCGACGATCCACGACATTGCCCTGCTTGTCGAGCGTCGCGAAATTCAGCCGCGCCGCCAGGTCCCCATCCTTCAGCGGGAACCCCACACCCAGTGCCGACAGCAGCCCGCGGCCGATGATGAACTCCGTCGGCTCGTAACCGAACAACCCGAGGTGCCCCGGGCCGCTGCCGGGCGTGATCCCCGGCATCACCGGATCCAGCAACCCGCATTCGCCCTCGGCCGCCAACTGGTCCAGATTCGGCGTCCGGGCCTGTTGAAGCTCCGTCAGGCTGTTCGGCCCCGACTGGATGCTGCCGATGCCGTCGGCGATCAGAAACACGATCCGCTTGTCGTTCTTCTGCACCAGAGTGCTGAGATCCAGAGACATGTGCGTCGCTCCTTCCCTGAGACAGGCCTGCCTGTATTGCCGGTTTGAGTCCGAGCGGCCATTGTACCGCCACGGCCGGGCGCACCTCAAGCGCGACCTGACGATTTTGACCCGACAAATCCGCCGGGCGCCGTGCCTGCCCCGTCAGGCATGGCGGTGCGACAGAGACTCCCCCCGCTCCGCTGCTTGTTCTCTCGGGCCGGGAGTGCTACAATCCCTGCTCCTCGTGATCCGTGGGCGACGTTCGAGCGGTTGGGGCTGGCCGACATGCCGACACCGGCAATGCAACAGTACAAGCAGATGAAGGCCCGGTACCCGGAGACCATTCTGTTCTTCCGGATGGGCGACTTCTACGAGATGTTCTACGACGACGCCCGCGTCGCATCGAAGGTCCTCGGACTGGCCCTCACCACCCGTTCCAAGGACAGCGGCAACCCCATCCCCCTGGCGGGCATCCCCTACCACGCCGTGGACTCGTACCTGGCCAAGATGATCCGGGCCGGGCACCGCGTCGCCATCTGCGAGCAGATCGAGGACCCCAAGCAGGCCAAGGGCGTCGTCCGTCGCGACGTCGTCCGCGTCGTCACGCCCGGCACCCTCACCGACGAGTCAATGCTCGACGACCGCGAGGCCAACTACCTGGCGGCCGTCTGCCCCGACGGCCCCCGCGCGGGCGTCGCCTGGGTGGACCTCTCGACCGGCAAGTTCTGGTGCCACGACACCACCGCCGCCGGCGCTTGCGACGAAATGGCACGCCTTGGCCCCGCCGAATGCCTCCTGCCCGAGCAGATCGTCGAACACGATGCCGCCACCACCGCCCGCCTGCGCACCGCCGCGGCCAGCCCCGTCGTCAAGCGGCCCGATTACCTGTTCGACCCCGACGACGCCCAACGGCGCCTCAGGGAGCATTTCGCCGTCGCTTCCCTCGACGGGTTCGGTGTGGCCGACATGCCCCTGGGCGTCCGCGCCGCCGCGGCCGTCCTTCAGTACCTCGAAGAGACCCAGCGAACCGCCCTCGGCCACATCCGCCGCCTCACCGCCGTCCGCAGCGACCGATTCCTCTATCTCGACGAGGCCACCGTCCGTAGCCTCGAGCTCACGCGTACCCTCCGCGGCGAATCGCGCGAGCACACGCTCCTGGACGTCCTGGACCAGACGCGGACCCCCATGGGCGCGCGGCTCCTGCGGACGTGGATCCAGTTCCCGCTGGCCGACACGGCGCGGATCAACGCGAGGCTCGACGCCGTCGAACTGCTCGTCGCCACTCGCGAGCTGCGCGATGACCTCGCCGCACACCTCGACGACGTCGCCGACCTCGAACGCATTGTGGCACGCGTCGCGGTGCTTCGCGCCGGGCCGCGCGACCTGGTGGCCCTCGGCCGCAGCCTCGCCCGGATGCCCGCCCTCAAGGCCCTGCTGGCCGAACGACAGGCCGAACGGCTGCGAACCCTCGAACAGCGCATCGAGCTCTTGCCCGAGCTGCGCGCGTTGCTCGAGGCCTCGATGGCCGACGACGCCCCGGCTACGCTGCGCGACGGCGGGTTCATCCGCCCCGGCTACCACGCCGAACTGGATCGCCTGCGCGACATCCGCACCGGCGGCGCACGATGGCTGGCCGAGTTCCAGGCACGCGAAGCCCAGCGGGCGGGCATTCCGTCGCTGCGCGTCGGGTTCAACAACGTCTTCGGCTACTACATCGAAATCACCAACGCCCACGCCGACAAGGTGCCGCCCGACTACATCCGCAAACAGACCCTCAAGAACGCCGAGCGCTATATCACCGAGGAGCTCAAGCTCCACGAAACCGAAGTCCTCGGCGCCGAGGAGAAGGCCCTCGCCCTCGAACTGGAGCTGTTCCAGGACATCCGCCGCCGCGTAGCCGAGCACACCGCCGCCATCCAGTCCCTGGCCGACGCCCTGGCCGAGCTGGACCTGCTGTGCACGTTCGCGGCCGTGGCCGTGCGGCAACGGTACGTGCGCCCCGAGGTCGGCGACGGTCTGGAGTTCGAGCTGCTCGACAGCCGCCACCCCGTCCTCGACCGCACGCTCGGCGCCGAATTCGTGCCGAACGATTGCGTGTTGTCGGCCGACGAGTGCCGCCTGATGATCCTCACCGGGCCGAACATGGCCGGCAAGAGCACCTACATCCGCCAGGTGGCCCTGGTGGCGCTGATGGCCCAGATGGGGTCGTTCGTCCCGGCCCGGGTGGCGAAGATCGGTGTCGTGGACCGCATCTTCACGCGGGTCGGCGCCGCCGACGAGCTCGCCCGCGGCCAGTCCACCTTCATGGTCGAGATGAGCGAAACGGCCAACATCCTCAACAACGCCACCGAACGGTCGCTGGTGATCCTCGACGAGGTCGGCCGCGGCACGAGCACCTTCGACGGCCTCGCCCTGGCCTGGGCCATCACCGAGCACCTTGCCCGCGCCACGCGCTGCCGCTCCCTCTTCGCCACGCACTACCACGAGCTGACCGAACTCTCCGACCTGCTCCCGGCCACACGCAACTTCAACGTCGCCGTCCGCGAGTGGGAGGACGAGGTGGTGTTCCTGCACAAGATCGTGCCCGGCGGCACCGACAAGAGCTACGGCATCCACGTGGCCCGGCTGGCCGGGGTCCCGCGCGACGTCGTCCATCGCGCTCGCGACATCCTGGCCGCCCTCGAATCGCAGCACGTGGACGAGTCGGGCCGGTCGCTCCTGGCCCGGCGCGTCAACCACGAGGCCGCCGAGGCCGACACGAAACGCCCCCCGGCCGCCGACCAGTTGTCGCTCTTCGAAGACCCCGGACGCGTCGTCGTCGACGAATTGCGCAAGCTCAACCTCGACGCCATGACGCCCATCGAGGCCCTCGTCAAGCTCAAGGAACTGAAGGACAAAACGTGACCGACCCGCGGACCATCCTCGCCGAGCCTGCAGAACCCAGGCACGCCCTCTGGACCGCCGTGGCCCTGACCGTGGCCTGCGTCGCGATCCTTGCCGTCGGCGGCTGCCGAAGAAGCAGGAATCTCTCCAGGCTCGAACCCGTGCCCTCCAAGCCCGGAAGCCTCACCCTCGTGCCGAGCGTCAATGGCGAGTCGGCCGCCCCCGAGCTTCGCGGCTGCGTGCGGCTGACCGTCGTCGACGAGCACGGCACCACCGTCACCGCCATGGAAACCGGCGTTCCCGCCAAAGGACGGTGGCAGATCGGATTCACCGGCGACCGACGCATCTGCATCACCTCCGATGCGCGCGGCGTGCAGTGCTGGGAGATACAGGACGACGGCCGATGGCAGGCCACCCGAGGCAGCTACAGGAAGGTCGGACACGACAGGGTCCGTCACGGACGCTGGATCTGGTACCGCGACGACGGGACCGTGGACCGCGTGGTCTGGTTCCACCTGGGACGCGAGGTCACCGAGGACGAGTACGTCGAACTGTTGATTCAGGAACAGAAGCCCCGCACCGAGCCCGCCGCCGCCCCTCAGCCGTGAACCGCCCGACCAGAGGACCTCACGCAGACCGCCGACTCACCGCCACGGAGCACCCTGAGAAAGGGTCTTCCGCCGCCCCGCAAACCACTGTCGGCGAAAGACCCTGGAGGAGAATGCAGATTCTGGACGACTTACGACAACACGTTCGTGGCGTTCTCGATCTCCCGAACGACCGAACGCAGGTTGAACGGCTTCGGCAGATAGCTCTCGAACCCATAGCTCAGGTACTTCTGCGATTCCTGCTCCTGGCCGCCCACGCCGATCACACGAGTCGCCGCAAGGTCCGGATTGCTCTTCAGGGCCTTGAGCACCTCGTGCACGTTGCAGTCGGACAACTCCAGCTCGAACAGAATGACGTGCGGCCGGAAACTGTCGGCCATCATCCCCGCCTCGAACGCGTTGCTGGCCACCTGAACCGAGTACCCCACGTCCCGCTCCAGGCTCGTTCGAAGCAGGTCGGCCATGTCGTACTCGTCGTCCACGATCAGGACGCGAGTGACGCCGATCTCCAAGCCCTTCAACGGCATGCCGTGTGTTCGCATGAAGCGCAGCAACTGATCCCGCGGAATGCGCCGGTCCTTGCTGCCAGGAATGCGATAGCCTTTGAGTTGACCCGTGTCAAACCACTTGCTGACCGTGCGCGGACTCACACGGCAGACACGGGCGACCTCCCCGGTGGTATAGACATCCTTTACCATCCCTCTCCCCGTTCGCTTCGAAAATCTCAGCGTTCTTCAGATGTGCACCAAGACGTGCACTGAACAGTGCCAATGCCCCCTTCACAGGGCAAGGAAATATAGCTCAGGAATCCCGCACAGTCAAATACCTTCGCCCACCGGCCAGCCGTGGTTTGACGCTCGCACGACTCCGTTTTCAGCGTTGCAGAGCCCACCAGAAAACCGCGCAAACCACTTAACCCATTATTTGCCAATTCCTTACACGACTTCTGCCCGAACCACCGATCTGGCAGTCTGGGAAACCTCTGCGGCCTGTGACGCCCAGAACGGCTCCGTCCGATAGCTCAAGAAAAACAACACGGAAAATGGCTTTCTTCTGACCGCCGACCCGGCCGATACACCTCCCATCGCACAGCGGCTGAAAGGATGGATGCCTGTTTTCAGTAGCGCCAGGCCGCTTCCGCCCATGCGGCGGTTGCAGCCTGTCGGAGCGTTGACCGGCGGCAACACCCGCGGCAACGCTGTCGGTTCCCGACCACGTGCGGCTCACCGTGCGGGTGTTGTCCACAGTAAATCTCAACGGCTTCCACGGGCGGCGATAAACCACCAGAGAGAAACACCTTGCAATCAAACCGCCGTGGTATTAATATGTGTTTCGACCCGTGCGGAGGCACCTGGGGTATCTTGTCTGCGGGACGGAGCGTCCCATGAGTCTGTTGCAGGGAGGCATGTCTCCATGCGTGTCGTGAATCGCATAGCGCTGTGCATCACTGTCCTGGTTGCTCTGCCGGGTGCCCTCGCCCTGGCCGGGTCGCCCGCCGCCGACCGGACTCAGAGGTTTGCCTGGAGCGGCTGGATGCCCGCGGCCCGCGCCGCCGCACGGCAAGCCGCCGAGGCCCCCGCCCAGGCCGACCCCGATGTCTACGAGGCCGCCTTCGACTTCCGATTCCTCAACCGCCCCAAAGTGACCGGCCCCGCCCAGGCCCCCGCCGTCGCCATCGAAGGCGAAAGCCTCTGGCGGAACCCCGGCGACCCTGTCGTCCCTGTCCGATTCGCGTCACTGGCCCTGCCGCCCGGAACCGAAATCGCCGACGTGCACGTCGAGCTGGGACCGCCGGAGGTGATCGCCCGGGATGTGGACGCCCTGGCCACCACGCCCCAGCCGCTGCCGACCGACGTGCCGCCGAACGCGGCCCACGGCGGCCCGCCGCCCGTCACGCGGCAATCGTTCCCCGCCGACCGCCCCGTCACTTGGCGCACCGTGGCGGCCTCCGGCTACGACCTGGTGCTGCTGAACCTCTTTCCCGTCCGCTACGATGCCGCCGCAAGAACCGTCGTCAGCTACCCTGAGATGTCCGTCGCGGTGACGACGCGCCCCGTCAAGGCCCGCGGCCGGGACCACCTCGCGGTGCGCCGCGGAAGCGCGGACCGACTCCCCCTGGCCCGAACGCTCGACAACCCCTCCGCCCTGGACGCCTACGAGGCGCCCGCCGAGGAGCCTCAGCCCACAGGCGGCGCCCTGCCGCCCGGCGGACCCTACGACTACGTCATCATCACCAGCGACGCCCTCCGTGCCACATTCCAGACCCTGGCCGACCACAAGACCGCGCGCGGTGTTCCGGCGACGGTCGTCACCACCGCCACGATCTACGCCAGCTTCACCGGCACCGAAACCGGCGACAACCCCGACAGAATCCGCGACTTCATCCGCCAGGCTCGCGACACGTGGAACACCCGCTACGTCCTGATCGGCGGCGACGTGGACCAGGTTCCGTTTCGCGGCGGCTACGGCTACGTGTCGTCCGACTACGTGGACAACGCCATCCCGACCGACATGTACTACGCCTGCCTGGACGGCCCGTGGAACAACGACGGCGACTCCATCTGGGGCGAGTCGAACGACGGCGACAAAAACAAAGACGTGGACCTTTACCCGGACGTGTTCGTCGGCCGCGCACCGGCCGGCAACGCCACCCAGGCCGCCCATTTCGTCGCCAAGACCATCCTGTACGAGACCACGCTGCACGCCAACCGCACCCACGGCGTCTGGCTCGGCGAGCAACTCGACAGTGCCACCTGGGGCGGCGACTCGAAGGCCCTGGTCCGCGACGGCTGCTTCCCCTCCGGCTGGACCCTGACCGAACGCTACGAGAAGAACGGCGCCTGGACGGCGAGCCAGTTCGTCGCCGACCTGAACGCCAGTCCGCACATCATCAACCACAACGGGCACGCCAACGCCACCTATAACGCCAAGCTCTACAACAGCGACGTGGACGCCCTGACCAACACGCACCCCTACCTGATGTACTCCATCGGCTGCATTTCGGGCAATTTCCAGTACAGCGACTCCATTGCCGAGCATCACGTGGTGTACGGCAGCGGCGGCGCCTTCGCGGTCGTCATGAATTCGCGGTACGGATGGTACTGGTCCGGATCCACCGTCGGCCCGAGCCACTACTACGATTACGAGTTCTGGGACGCCATCTTCAACGAAGGGCTCCACGAAATCGGCCGCGCGCAGGCCGACGCCAAGATCGACAACCTCTATCGCGTCAGCAAAACGGGCTCGTTCCGGTGGTGCCACTTCGCGTCGAACCTGCTGGGCGATCCGCAGACGCCGCTGTGGGTGGACGAGCGGCTGCCCAGTGCCGCCACGAGCACCGTCACAGCGTCACCGGCAACCATTCCGGACGACGGCAGCCAGGCCGCGGTGGTGTCCGTCAGGCTGCGGACCTCCGCCGGCGAAGCCGTGACCGGCCTGGCCGGCATGATCGAGCTGGTCGTCGCGGGCTCGGGCACGAGCACGCTGGGGCCCGTCGTCGAGACAAGCGTCGGCGTCTACGAGGCCACATTCCTCAACGATGCGCCCGGCGAGAAGACCCTCGGCGCCCGCCTGGCCATGGACGGGCAGACCGTCACGCTCGACGCCACGGCCACGGTGACCGTCGAGGAGTCGCTGCGGCCGGAGCTTGTGCTCTCGGCAGCACAGTTCGACGCCGACCTTGGGCTGATGTACGTCGATCTGCTCTTCGCCGGCGCCAACGGGTTCAGCGGCCCGGTCACGGGTTTCGGGGCAAGGGTGACGCTGAGCGGCCCCGACGCCGGCCATTTCGCTGCGGCGCCCCACTGGGTACAGGCGTGCGGCGGCGAGGACATGGCCACCCTGGTCGCACCGTCGGCTTACGCCTGGAACACGTTCACGCTCGGCGTCTTCGCGACGGCGATTGACTCCGCCACGATGAACTACGGCCACGCGGCCCTGTTCGCCGCCGAGGCCGTGCCTCTGGAAACGCTCGCCCCCGGATCGGTGGTCGCCCGATTCTACTACGCATGGGACGGCGCGGAGGTGTCCCAGGTGACGGCGAACGTCTCCAGCTACTCCAATATCATCCCCACGCCCACGTTCACCATCGCCGGCGCGGAGGTGCCCGCCGCCGTGCTCAACAACGGGGCCGACGTCGTGGTCGCCGGCAATCCGCACGTCGAGGTCGCCGCCGAGGAAGGTCTCGACTGGGTCTATCAGAATGTCGCGGCCAGTTTGGCCAACGGCGGGCACAAGGTGCTGCTGACAGTCACCGTGACCGACCTGAACGGCAACGACAGCGTGACCGTGTCGGTCGCGAAGGCCCCCGACAGCGGCCCCGGTGAAGTGACCTTCGACGACGGCCCGACCGGCCTTCAGAAGTACGTCGTGGGCGGCCCGAGGAACAACGATACCTGCGGCACGCTGACGCTCAACGTGACGGTCGCGGGGAACCTCGCGGGCCACACGACCGCGCAGGTGCCGTTCACGGTGCGCCGCCTGGGCGACATCGACTACAACGGCGGCGCCGAGCCCACCGACATGGCCGCCCTGGTCCTGGCCCTCAACGGCACTCCGCCGCCGCAGTACCACGCCAGGGCGTTCGACCTCGACGCCAATGGCGGCGCCGAACCCGCCGACATGGCCCTGCTGGTCAACATCCTGAACGGGATTGCCCTGCCGTAACCGCTGCCGTGCGCACGGTGCCGCACGCCGGCCGCATGCGGTCAGTCGCGGGCATCGAGAAGCCATTGGACGACGGTTTCCATGCCGCCCTGATCGTTGGTCGGAGCGATGCGCTGGGCGGCTGCCCGGACCGCCTCGGCGGCGTTGCCCATGGCGATGCCCAGGCCGGCGCCGCTGACCATCTGAATGTCGTTGATGTCGTCGCCCACGGCGGCAACCGCCTCGGTCCCAATGCCCCACTGGGCCGCGAGCCGCTCGACGGCCGTCCACTTGTTCACCCCCGCGGCGAAGGCCTCGAAGAGCCACAGGTCGAAGTTCGGTGCGTAGATCACCATCTGGTGAACCTGTGAATCGAATCGCGCCCGGACGGCGTCGGCGCACCGCCGCAGGGTCTCCCCGTCGGCAATGGACCCGACTTCGATGCATCGCGCAAACGCTTCCTCGGCGCCGTCCAGGTCGGTGACCACGTGGAGGCCCGAGTAGGACTTCAGGAACCGGGCCGCCTCGGGCGACGGACGCGCCCCGGGAATGTACGCGAAATCGTGCTCGCCGCCGTAGCCGTCCACGAAGGCGAAGGCGTCGGCCCCCGACGCCAGAAGCGTCTCGGCCAGGCCGCGGGCCGTCGCCGCCGACAGCGTCCGCGCCTCCAGCGTCCGGTGGTCACGAGGATGCTTCACCAGGCCCCCGTTCAGGCAGATCACCGGCCAGTCCAGGCCGATCCGCTGGGCGACCGGCAATGCCGTCCGGTAGTTGCGCCCCGTGGCCAGCACCACGCGACAACCCGCCTCGTCCAGCCGACGCAAGGCCTCGATGGTTCCCTGCGACACCGCGTGCTGCGAGTCCAGCACTGTCCCGTCCATGTCCGCCACAAGCATCCGATACTTCATAGGTCACTCCATCGAGCCAATCCAAGCTGCGTTCCGCCGACAGGATACCCGCCGCCGCCGAACATGCAAGGACGGTTTGGTCGAACCAGACAATCCCCGCCGACAGCCGCTTGAACCTGGCCGCGGTGGCAGTATCATCGTGGTGCCGGTGGTGAGGTCGCCCGGCGCATGTGGAGGCGATGAGCATGGCGTCATGCAGCGACGGCCCGAGAGGCCAGGAACCCGATCGTGATGTGATGACCGCCACGGACCCGGACGTGGCCGGCTGGTGGATCTGGGACAGCCCGTCGTGGCCCACCCCCGCCGGGGCCGTCCGCTGCTGGTTCCGACGGCACTTCGACGGCGCCGCCTTCACCGACGCACCCGTCCTGCGTATCTCCGCCGACAGCCGTTATCGGGCCCTCCTGAACGGCGAGGTCGTCTCGCGAGGTCCGTGCCGCGGAACGCCCGAGGCGTACCGCTACGAGACAGTGCCGCTGGCCGGCCGGCTGCGCCCGGGCCAGAACACGCTGGCCGTCGAGGTGCTCTGGTACGGCCCGCGGTCGCCGTGGGGCGAAGTCCATCTGCTGCCGGGCCTGTGGGCCATGATCGGTCCCGACCGCGACGGCCAATGGCTCGTCACGGACACGACCTGGGAAGTCGCCCGGTGGTCCGGCCCCGAGGACGCGGCAGCCGCGGCACGGGCCGGCCTGCCCGAACTGCTCGTCGATCCGGTCGAAGCGCTCGTCGCCCCGGCCGATCTC
>Ga0123329_1000790_pt1 | contig 31508 bp, 25 predicted proteins | sample BioC12SIPDNA_FD_89703 | JGI IMG/M metagenome (GOLD analysis project Ga0123329, IMG submission 89703) | Anaerobic biogas reactor microbial communites from Washington, USA - Biogas_R1_B C12 SIP DNA | ecosystem: Engineered > Bioreactor > Anaerobic > Unclassified | place: Washington, USA | collected...
GGTTCCCAAGCTGAAGCTTGGGAACCTTCCGTCTTGAAGAACGACTGATTTCGATCATCCGGCCGCCTTGCGGCACGGGTGACCGAACCAACCGGCGATACCGCGCGGAATTGGCTTGGAAGCGTATGCAATGGCGCGCAACGTGTCCAGGCCAATCGCGCACACCCTGCCAAAGAGGGAACAACCTTGGGCTGCCGGCGGGGACTGCCCCGTTTGTCCGCGGCCGATCCCGGGTAAGCGGCATCGAACGCGGTGCTTGTGAGCGAAGGACGGGACGGTCCCCGCCGGACCAGCGGAGGGGGCCTGCGGCCGCGGCTTACGACGGTCTTCGTGGCTGCCGGGGCATCTCGGCGACCTCGGTGCTCCACAAGGGGTTTCCGCACTGGTTGCAGAGCTTGCTCGGACTTAGAGCCGCGAAAAGCCAGATCGGCAGCCACAATCCGAGGGAACACACGGAGAGCAGGAAGTGCTTCCCGTGGTTGACCGGGTCGTAGTGATACTCGACATCCCTGGCGCAGTGGCTACAGTGGACAAGGTCCGAATTGGCCATCGATGAATTCCTCTTCGCGTAAAGATCGGTTTGGATTGGTCGTTGATCTGCACATGCCGCACACCAGGCGGGCCGCGCGGCTCGGCGGTGCGGCCGGCCACGGGCCGGGGTGGCGGCGGAAGAATCGGACACGCCGCAGCGGCGGATCAGCAGGAACGGCCCAGCGGCGCCGGGCCGTTTCTTGCCAGGGGCGTACACTCGCGGCACGCTTGGGGTCCGCAAGGGAATCGCGCCCGGGCTACCGCTCGTGGAGCCCAAGGGGGCCACGGAGACTTGCGGGCCACGTCCCGGGGGCATTCCTTCCGAGCGGGGAACGCAGATTAAACGACCCAAGTGCAGAAGAGGACCTGAACCGATCGACGAGGGCGGAGCTGCTGCGCTGGGGCCGGTCGGCGCCAGCGGCGCGGAATGAGTTGATCCGCACGGCAGGCAGCGGCGCCGGTGGAGAAAATCGGTTTCCAGCTGGTCAGGTCAAGCTGGGGTCCGACGGGCCTTTCTTGGGGGAGCGCTTCGTGCAGCGGCAGGGAATGGCCGAGATGTAGCTGAAGGGGCGCGGGAACCGAGTCGCAGGCCGGCCGCGGCGCTTGCCCGGCGGCGACAGCCGCCGATCCGCCGCCCGACTCGGCAGTCCAGGCGGCAAACTCCGGCAGGCCGGCCAGAATCACCACGATCACCACGACCGCGGGAAGCCAGTCCGGGCGGCGGCGGATTGGAGGAACCGGGCGGCCCATTCGAACGCTCCAAGAGGTTAAGACCACACAAGAGTATCGACTTCCGACGGGCGGCCGTCAATAGAGGGGGCCGGTGCACCCGACACCCCGGGGTGCCCGGCTGATGCCACGGTTTGGGAGTCGATCGAGGCAATTGTCAGTCTTCGACTTGAAAACACCCCACCGATAATGCGCCGGAGATCGTCCTCGGTCGCATCGCTGGACGAAGTCCGCTGCCGGCCGTCCAGCGCTAGCCGGCGGCGGCTGGTAACGGAATATATTCCGTTCTACGAGAATCATCGGCAATGGCCGCGTCTTTCCGGGACTCGGGCCGGCGTCTCGGAAAGACCGGCTCGACTTGCGCCGCTGGGGCGCCGGCCTTCTACTTCTCGTCCATCAAGCGGGCGATCGTCGGCTCCATGGCTTCCGCCCAGATGCCGTACCCTTTTTCCCTGGGATGCAGCAGGTCGGGCATGATCTCCTTCGGCAGCGTGCCATCGTCGTCGAGGAACTTGTCGTTGATGTCGAGAAAGTGGACCATCTCGCCGTCGGCCAGTTTCGCGATGATTGCGTTGGTCTTCTCGTTGACCTGCCGGCGCGGATCGTCGTTGTTCGGCCCGCGGGCGAAGATCGCCAGGATCAGCACCTTTGTCTGGGGCAGCTCTTCGCGCAGATAGCTGACGATCGCCTCAATCCCCTCGGCGATTTCCTCGGGCGAATTGCTCCCGGAATTGTTCGTGCCGATCATCAGGACGGCCAGCCTGGGCGCGATGCCTTTGATGTTGCCGTTTTGCAGCCGCCAGAGGACATGTTGCGTCCGATCGCCGCCGATCCCTAGATTGACGGCGTTTCGCTTGGCGTAGTATTTCTCCCAGACTGCCTTGCCCGCCCCCTCCCATCCGTGGGTAATCGAGTCGCCGATCATCAGAAGGCCGACGTTGCCTTGGGCCACGCGGGCGTTCATCTGCTCGTGGCGTTGCATCCAACTCTTGCCTTCTCTGGGCGCCGGGTCGATTGCCGCATGGAGCGTTGCCTGCTCGGCGGCGGCGGCAAGGCTGGCCAGACAGGCAAAGAAGACCAGCGGGGGCAGGATCTTGCGGGAAAAGGACGTCATCGGTGGTTCCTCAAAGCAACAGGGTGGGTTCCGGCCGGCTGCGCCGGCCACAATCGACGCGAAAGAAGAGAATATCCGGAAGCCGGCCGCCATGCAAACACGCCCGATCCCATCACGCCCTCTGACTTCCTGGGCGACAGGCAGTCCACGCCGGTCTGTTCGCTACCCGGCGGCGGGCGGCCAGGCAGAGCGGATGCAGGCCCGTTCCCGCGCAGGTTTCGCAGCCACCCAAAGGTCGGGGCGGAGAGACGGCACGCGTCGGGCTGGGGCATGCGTGCTGCCCCGGTCGGCCGCCCGGCCGCAGTCGATGCCGACCGCAGTCGGCCCGCTGGGAGGATTGCGGCAGGATTCCGCGATCATCGCGCCAGTCGATTCTGGACGAAATCAGCCGATTTGTGCATAATAGCGGTAGCAATCGGAGGGGGTCAATCGGCGCCGAGTCTGGCGGGTGCGTAGAGCGTAGGATGGAAGAATTCTGGCAGGACCCGATCGTTCAGCTCGTCCTTTGGTCGGCCGTCTTCCTGGTTCTGCTGGCGATCGCGACCTACGCGGTTTTGAAAATCCGTGCAGAGGCCGCACAAAGCGAACCGCCAGCGAGCGAAATGCTTTCAAAATTCCGCGAACTTCACGTCGAGGGTGACCTCAGCGACGAAGAATTCCGAACAATAAAGACTGCGTTGACGGAGCAACTCCACGACGAGTTAAAGATTAACGGCGAAAAGGGTTAGAGGCCTGCCCGCGGCCTGGCCGAAAGGAACGGTCGGAGCGGCTGTAACGCCTTCGCCACGGTTTCCCAGGGAGGCGGCGGAAACCCGGCGTGCCCGGTCAGCGTAGGAACCATTGGCGCCCCAAGCTCGACATAGCGTGGACACGGATGCCCCAGAGGCCGAACTCACTTTCCTTAAACCAGCCGGCCATCGAGCGACACCTGGAGTTTGACACCCTCGTTCGGACGTGGGCGTGCCGGCTCGCGTCGCGGACACACATTGGAAAGGATTGAGCAAGCATGCCCTCTGGACGGGACTTTGGCACGGGACGCCGCGGGAGCGGGCCCACCAAGAAAAACGCTTTTTGTTCTTTCTGTCGGAAGAGCTACCGCGACGTCGGGCCACTGGTCGAGGGGCCCGGCGACGTCTATATCTGCGGCGAATGCATCGATCTGTGCCATTCAATCCTCGACCAGGAGCGCCGCCGCCGCGGGACCTCGAAGCAGCCCTTTTCCAACATTCCAACGCCTCGCCAGATCGTCTCGAGGCTGGATGAATTCGTCATCGGGCAGGAGTCGGCGAAGCGGATTCTCGCCGTCGCCGTCCACAGCCACTACAAGCGGCTGATGCACCACTCGGCCAGTTCCGACGTGGTCATCGACAAGTCGAACATCCTCTTGATCGGGCCGACCGGGTCGGGCAAGACGCTGCTCGCCCAGACCCTCGCCAAACTGCTCGACGTGCCCTTTGCGATCGGCGACGCGACCACGCTGACCGAGGCCGGCTACGTCGGCGAGGACGTGGAAAACCTCCTGCTGAAGCTGCTCCACGCCGCCGATTTCGACATCGAGGCCGCCCAGAAAGGCATCCTCTACATCGACGAAATCGACAAGATCGGCAAGACAAGCCAGAACGTCTCGATCACCCGCGACGTCTCCGGCGAAGGTGTCCAGCAGGCCCTGCTCAAGATGCTCGAAGGGACGACCGCCAACGTGCCCCCCCAGGGGGGACGCAAGCATCCCGAGCAGCAGTACATCCAGATGGACACCTCGAACATCCTCTTCATCTGCGGCGGGACGTTCGTCGGGCTGGAGAAGATCATCAGCAAGCGCCTCGGCAGGAAGACGATCGGTTTCGGCCAGGTGGCCCAGTCGCATCACGATCTGGAGATCGCCGAGGCCCTGCCGCAGGTCACCAGCGACGACATCCTCCAATTCGGCCTGATCCCCGAGCTGATCGGGCGGCTCCCCGTGATCTCCGCGCTCACGCCGCTCGACACCGACGCCCTGGTTCGCGTCCTCCGCGATCCCAAGAACGCGCTGGTCAAGCAATACCGGGAGCTGTTCGCCATGGAGGAGGCCGAATTGACGTTCACCGACGGGGCCCTGAGGGCGATTGCCGAGCGGGCGCAGGAGCGCGAGACCGGCGCCCGGGGCCTGCGGGCGATCGTCGAGGACGTGATGCTCGATATCATGTTCGAACTGCCCGACCAGGAGCGGGGCTTGAAATACTGCATCACCGACGATGTGGTCTATGGCCGCAGCAAGCTGCTCCCCCTGCCGGAGGCCAAGAACAAAAGCGCGTAATCCAATCCACGTTGGATCATTGAAGCCGCACAATCATTCCACCTCTCCCAGCCGGGGCGGCCGACTTTCGGCCGCCCCGTTCGTTTTCTTGGCGGCTGCGGAGCGGCCCAAGCCGCAGCCGTCTCACTCGCCGCCACCGCCGACGGCTGACTGCTGACCGCGAATCGCTGTCTCGCTGGAATCGCAACCGCCCGGACGATCCGGCTGCTTGCCGATTGGCGCCAGCGGAATCGCTTCGTCGATGAGCATCACCGGCAGGTCCTCGATGATCGGGTAGAGGAGGTTCGCCCCGCCGGCGACCAGTCCTCCGGCAAGCGCGGCCGCCACCGTGTCGCCCGCCCGATTCTTCACGCGGCCGGCGGCAATCGCCTCGTTCAGCCTGGCCAGCAACGCGCCGTCGGCCTCCACAAGCGGCGAGCCGGTCTCGGGGCAACAGAGCAGGTCGAGGAGTTCCTTGTCGATCATCGGCGATTCAACAGGGTACGAACACCGATCAGATGACTGATGGCTGATGGCTGACGGCTACACTCTCACTCCAGCGGCCGAATCTTGATCTTGCGGAACGCGACCGGCCCGTGGTTGCCTTGAAACATCAGCGGCCCTTCGGGGTGTTCCTTGCCGGTCACTCCGCCGGGCGTCTGTTGCTTCATTTCGACGTTTTCGTGGATCACCTTGCCATTCAGAGTGACGCGGACGAATCGCGCATTGGCCGTCTTCTGGCCGGACGCGTCGAACTTGGGCGCGCGGAAATCGACGACGAACTTTTGCCACTCGCCCGGCGCCTTGGCGGCGTTGACCCGGGGAGCCTGGGCGCCGTACAACCCGCCCACGTCGCCGGGGCCAACCTCGGTCTTTCCGAAGCTGTCGAGGATTTGAATCTCGTACTCGCCCATGATGTAGATGCCGGAGTTCGAGCCCTTCGGCACCATGAACTCGATCTCGTAGACGCCGTCGCCGAATTTCTGTTCCGTGAAGAAGTCCTTGGCATGGGCGGTGGGGTTGACCAGGTCCGACCCGCCCGGTTCGACGATCAGCCGGGCGGGGTCCTGCGGATCGAGGCGTGCCGTGCCAACCTTGAGCGTCGCTTGCGGATCGCCGCCGGCGGTCCGCCAGCCGGACAGGTCCCTGCCGTTGAACGGTTCGATCCCCTTGCCCTTCCCGGCCGCCTGAAGGGGCAGGGCGAAGAGCATCAGAAACGCCGCCGCCAATGACCATCGAATGGCAGAATTCCGCATCGGTGAGCCTCCTCGGGGAATGGATCGGTCAGCAAACGAACCGGTTGGCGTTCCGTTGAGGGCCAAGGGGCCGGGAGAGTTTTGCGATCTTCCCAGCGCCACGCCCCCTCGCCGCCAAGCCGCGCCGCACGACCGCCGACCTGTCCGCCTCGCCTTCCGAAATCATACTTGACGGCGTCCGAACCGTCAAAGAGCCGGCGTCGAGCCGGCGTTCCGGCTATTTTCTGGCGAGCGTCGGGCTTGTTTTCGCCGGGGCAAATTGAAGTATTGGCCGAATCCGGGTAATCTGGATGCGTATCGTGGAGGCGGGCGGTTCCCGTTTTCCTCGGCCCCCACGCGGCAGGGCAAGGAGGCCTTCGACCGCCTCCTGTGTCTGGCGCAGGCCTGATTTCGCGATCGCCAAACGACTTGCGTTGCCGCTTGGGCCCCCGCCGGCCGGCCGCGTGCGAAAGGGCGGCGCGGCCGCCGCCCGCACGGGCGGCACGCGAAACGGTAAGTTCAACGCGCACGTTTTCCCTTCTTTGGAGATCCAACCGATGAGAATTCTTCAGACAATCCTGCTCGTTTGCCTGACCGCCGCCGTGGCGTCGGCAGCCGCGCCGGAGAACTACCGCAGCGAGTGGCGCGACCCGGCGGTCAACGCGCGGATCGATCGCAACATCGAGAAGTATCGCAAGGGCGATGCGGCGCTGACGGTGGTCGACGCCGCCGGCAAGCCGGTCGGCGGCGCCGAGGTCGAGTTTTCCCAGGTCAGCCACAAGTTCCTGTTCGGCTGCAATGCCTTCGTGCTCGGCCAGCTCGAAACGGACGAACTGGAGCGGCGGTACGAGGAGGGCTTCATGAAGCTGTTCAACTTCGCCACCGTGCCGTTCTACTGGCATGCCACGGAGCCGGCCCAAGGCGAGTTGCGCTATGAGGAGCCGGCCGCCGACATCTGGCGGCGGCCGCCGCCGGCGCGGTTCCTGCCCTGGGCCGAGAAGCATCGGATCACCCTCAAGGGGCATCCGCTCCTCTGGCACGCCTACAATCCGTCGTGGCTGCCGAAGGACGCCGACGAACTCCGCAAGCTGTACCAGAAGCGGTTCCGCGAAATCGCCAGCCGCTTCGGCGGCAAGATCAACATCTTCGACGTGGTCAACGAGTCGCTCGTCTGCCCGCAGAGCTACCCGCTGTTCACGCCCGACCGCGACTACGTCCGCTGGGCGTTCCAGGAAGCCGCGCCGCTGTTCCCGGAAACGACGACGCTGATGATCAACGAAGTGACGAGCTACAACTTCTTGCCGTCGTCGAACCGGTACTTCGAGCAGGTCAAGACGCTGCTGGCGCAAGGCGCTCAGGTCCGCGGCATCGGCTTCCAGTACCACTACTTCCGCCGCGAAGCCCTCGACAAGCACCTCGCCGGCCGGAATTGCAGCCCCAACAGGATGCTCGACGTCTACGAGCAGTTCGGCCGGTTCGACCTGCCGCTGTACGTCACCGAGATCACGATTCCCTCGGCGGGCGAGGAGGGCGAGGAGCTGCAGGCGGAAGTCGTCCGCGACCACTACCGGCTCTGGTTCAGTGCGCCGAGGATGGCCGGCATCACCTGGTGGAATCTCGGCGACGGCACCGCCGTCAAAGGCGAGAACGAGGCGAAAGGCGGCCTGATGGACGAGGAGCTGAAACCCAAGGCCGCCTACCGTGCGCTCGACGAGCTGATCAACCAGCAGTGGAAGACGCACGCGACGGCCAAGACGGATGAGCGGGGCGTCTGTGGCTTCCGCGGTTTCTATGGAAAATACACAGTCAAGGTCGTCGCGGAGGGCAAGACGCAGCAGTTCGAGGTCGATCTGGCCGAGGATGGCCTGGCAGGCCAACTCGTGTTAAAACCTTGACAACCGTTGGACCGCGAAGCAAGACGCCGTTCCTCGCCGCCGCGTGTGTCACACGCGGCGGCATCGGTTGTGCCGCGCGAAGGAGCCCTCCATGTTGCCTTGCCGTCTGCACTGGGCGTTGGGAACCGCGTTCATCCTGGCGCTGTCGATTCCGGCCGTGGGAGGAGAGCCGGCCGGGCGTCTGAATCTCTTGGAGAATTCCGGCTTTGAGGAGCCGCTCGAACCGGCCTGGGAGAAACGCACGCCGGACGATGCCGACCGCGCGCTCTACCGGGGCGAGTCGGCCGGCCGCAGCGGCGCCGCCGCCGTCCTGGAAAACACCAGGCCGGCCCACACGCGGCTCCGCCAGGGGAGCGACCGCTCGATCGTCATCGAGCCGGGGAGCCTGGTGGAGCTGTCGGCCTGGATCAAGTCGGACCAAAGCGCGGAAGGCGAGGCGACGCTGCAAATCTACTGCATGGACGAAGAGGGGGGAATCCTCGCCCAGCCCACCTCGGGGCCGCTCGCCGGCCGGTTTGACTGGACGCCGAGCCGCGTGCGGACGACGATCCCCGGCGGCGCCGCCTACGTGATGGCTTACCTGCAAACCCGGGGCGGCGTTGGGAAGGTATTCTTCGACGATGCCGAGCTTGTCGTCCTCCGCCCGCCCGTGCCCAGGCCGCCCGCGCCGAAGGTCGGACTCTTGACCGACCTGGCGGCCGACCACGCCTGCCTGGAGGAGCTGAAGGTTCTGTTCGAGGATGGCCTCAAGCCGATTGGGCCGGGCGGCGCCGACGAGCTCCGCGATTGCCTGGGCGCGATCGTGCTCTATGAGGCGGAGATACCGCAGCGCGTTGCCCGGATGGCAACCGATTTCGCTCGCCGCGGCGGCCGCGTGTTCATGGACATCCGCGGCTTCGCGCGAACCTGCCGGGCCGAGGCCGCGGCGGTCGAGGTCGGGCCGGTCGAGGGGCAACCGGTGGAGAGGCAAATGTCCGCGGGCCTCCGCGTGGTCAAGCGAGACGCGGCGACCGCCGGGTTCGAACCGGGCCAGATCATGCCCCGCGCCGGTTGGCCCGAGGGGAGGCTGTTCGTCCTGCCGGCGGGCTTCACCCTGCCGGAGATGGAGGTGCTGGCCGCCGGGCCCGGCGGCCAGCCCGGGCTGGTCCGCCTCGCCGTGGGCAAGGGATTCGTGGTCAGCTGCGACGTGCTCTCGCTCCGCCAGCCGTACTACCGGAATGTCGACGCCTATTACAAGTACGCGCCCCTGGCCGGCGCGCTGACCAATCCGGTCCGCCTGGGCCAGTACTATCCGAAGAAGTTCACGTATGCGGAGTTTGTCGACCAGATGCGGCGGCTGGCCGGCGAGCTGCCCGGCGTCCGCATCCAGGAGGAGGGGCCGGCCTCGGAGGATTACCGCCTCTGGAGCCTGAACCTCGGCCGGCCGGGCGCGCCGCTCTATTTCCTCTATGCGGCCGCGCACGGCAGCGAATGGGAGCCGGGATACGGCCTGTTGACCTTCGCCCGGCGACTGGCGGAGGGCGAGCTGCGCGACGTCGTCGACCTCGAACACGTCCAGATCAAGATCATCCCCTATCTGAATCCCTGGGGTTATGACAAGATGCGCCGCCAGAACGCCCAGGGAGTCGATCTGAACCGGCAAGGCGACTTCGCCTGGGAGAAATTCCAGGGAAGGGACAGCAACAACGATGGCCGCTGGTCGGCGGGCGACTACGACTGGAAGGGAACCGCGCCGTTTTCCGAACCCGAAGCGCGGACCTACCGCAAGATCGCCGAGCTGCCGAACCTCTACTGTGTGCTCGAATTCCACGGCAACACCAGCGCCGTCAACAACAAGCTGGGGCTCCTTCCGGCAACGGCGAAGCCCGAAAACGAGCTTGCCGCGATCGAGCTCCAGCGGATCGCCAACGAGCGCCTCCGCGGCCGACACCTGCTGCGGCAGAATGATGAAGAAACGGTTTCCCAATACCTGCTCGAGCGGGTCAGAATGGGCGGCAGCGTGCCGCAACTCAAGAACACGAGCATGCGCGACCGGTTTGGCCTGGTCATCGAAGTCACCGCCGGTTACCGCTCGACGTATGGCGCCGTTCTCCAGACCGACGTGGTCTGCGAGCTCTGCCGAGCCCTGTTCCTTGCCTATCCACCGCCACAGACCTGGCCGGAGCAGCGACGATGAACACACTCCTGAAGATCGCCGCGGGAATTCTTGTTGCGGCGTCTGTTCTTGTTCATGCGGGTGAAAAACACCACCCGGCCCCGGCAGCCCGTCGAGCGGGATCGCCGGCCGCCGAGGAGCGGCAAACGATCCGCCGGGCGGTCGAGCAGGAGATCGACGCCGGGCTGTTTCCCGGCGCGGTCGTGCTCCTCGGCAACCCGGATCGCGTGCTCTACCACGAGGCCTTCGGCCACGCGCGGATCGTCCCCGAGAAGCTGGAGATGCCCAAGGACGCCCTCTTCGACCTGGCGAGCGTGACCAAGGTGGTGGCGACGGGCACGGCGGTGGGCGTCTGCGTCGATCAGGGACTGCTGCGCTTCGAGACACCGATCCGCGAGGCCCTGCCGGGGCTGACCGGCGCGGGCCTCGAGCCGATCACGATCGCCATGCTGGCGACCCATACCTCGGGGTTCGACAACGCCAAGTATCACCAGCGGGCGGAGGGCGAGGCGATGCTCGAACGGATGCTTGGCGTTTCCCCCCAGTGGCAGCCGGGCGCGCGCTTCTACTATTCCTGTCTCAACATGATCCTGCTGGGAAGGATGGTCGAAAAGGCAAGCGGCGACCGATTGGACAAGTTCTGCCGGGAGAGGGTCTTTGCCCCGCTGGGGATGAGCGACACGTCGTTCGGACCGCTCCCCCCTTCGCCGCGCGTCGTGCCGAGCGGGGCCCGCCAGCTCGGCCAGATCGAGGACGACCAGGCCCGCCTCGCCGCCAGACCGGTGGGCAACGCGGGCCTGTTCAGCACCGCCGGCGATCTGGCCCGGTTCTGCCGGATGATGCTGGGCGAAGGCCAATCCGGCGTCGCGCGGATTCTCTCGAAAGAGACGCACAACCGGATGACCGTCAACCAACTCGCTCCGCCGCTGCCCCGCCGCGGCCTGTTCTGGGACATGGATCGCCGCGCCTTGCACCGGCCGACAAGGCTTTCCGACAGGGCCTACGGCCACAGCGGGCACACCGGGCAATCCATCTGGATCGATCCGGAAAAACAGGTTTACGTCATCGTGCTGACCAATCGGAATCATCCGAAGATGGTCGGCGGCAAGCGGAAGGACCAGCAATACGAAGCGCGGGCCCGGATCGGCGACGCCGCGCTGGAGTCTTACGGATACTGACCAGCGCAACCGGTCTTGTAGCGGGGCGCGGACGCCGGCTCGCCCGCCGGATCCCTCCCCCAAAATCCCGCCGGCTCGCCCGGCGGATCCTTCGGCTTCCCACTACCCCCACCCGGCTCGCCCGCCGGATCCTTCGGCTTCCCACTACCCCCACCCGGCTCGCCCGGCGGATCCCTCCCCGAAAATCCCGCCGGCTCGTCCGGCGGATCCTTCGGCTTCCCACTACCCCCCCGCCGGCTCGCCCGGCGGATCCTTCGGCTTCCCACTACCCCCACCCGGCTCGCCCTCCCCCAGCGTCCCGCCCAATGGCTGACGGCCAATTCTCGCGCCCGCCCCAGGCCGCCGCCACGCCGGCGGCGAGCACGATCAACCCGATCATCGCCGGTTCTCGATAGCGGATCGACCCGACGAACACGATGTGCATCAAGGTCAGGTAGAGAGCCGGGAGCCAGCAGAGCGCGTAGGGCCAGCCGCGCCGCGCGGTCCAGGCAGCGCCGGCCAGGCCGAGCAGGAGGAGCGGCAGATAGGTAGCCGCCACGGCGAGCCTCACGATCGTGGTGGAGAAGGCCGGTTCATTGGGCCAGACGTTCCAGATTCGGACAAACTTGACGAGGGCCAGCCGCAGCGCTTTGGAGGGATTTTCGCGGGCCCAGGCAAGGGCCGCGTCGCGCATCCGGCGGTCCAGTCGATACTCGAACGGGTCTTCGAGGTTCGCTTCGCCCGACGCCTCGGCGCGCCGCTCGATTTCGATGAAATGCGGGACATAGGCCATGTCGCTGGCGCCGGTCGCCTGGGGGTTCAATCCGTCGTAGAGGCTTGCGCCCATCTGTAGCGTGGTGGGGACGAAATGGCCGGCGACGCGGGCGTTGCGGAGCCACCAGGGGAGCATTCCGGCGATCAGGCCGGCGATCAGACCGGCGGCGATCAGGGCATGGCGGGTTCTGGGACGTCCGAACACCAGCCCGATCGCGGCGGCAAATGGCACAAACAGCAGCCAGCTCGGCCGGACGAGCGTGGCGGCCGCGGCAGCCAGTCCGGCGACCAGCGCCAGGAGCAGCCGCCGCCGCTGGCCGCCCGCCTGCCAGGCAGCCGACCAGAGGAGCAATTGCAGCGGCAGCAGCGCGCAGAACACCGGCTCGGTGAGGACGAGGACGCCCAGGGCGATCAGTCCCGGATAGGATGCGGCGGCCAGTCCGGCCAACCACGCCGCCGCGGGGCCGAAAAGGCGCCATGCCAGGAGCCAGGCTCCGGCGACGGCAATCGTGCTGAAGACGGCGGACAGGCAGCGGGCCGCAATCACCGGGGGATCGCCGCCGAACACCAGAAACAGCGGCGCGAGCAGGTCGGGATAGCCGGGCGTGCGAAAGATTCGCGGACCGTTTCTGCCGTATTCGAAGGGCTCGCCGGCGGCGATCCCGCGGGCCAGCGTCCAATAGCTTTCGCTGTCGCCGAAGACGAACCGATCGCCGGCGACCTGTGCCTGCCAGAAAACGGCCGCCGCGATTCGAATCCCCAGGGCAACGGCCAGCAGGAGCGCGAGCCGTCGCCAACCGCACGCCCGGCCCGTGGGGTTATCGGCCGAGACCGATGATTGTGGCAGAGAATCCGGCACGGCGGGCGGTCCTCGATGCGGGGCCGAGTGGCGTTCGCCTGCCGCGCGCCACTCCAATAATCACTTGGTATCTTGATGACCCCTGAGTATACTATATGCGTCGGAGGGGTGCCGGAAGTCGAACTACCCCCCTCTCAAGTGGGTCGCGGCCGCAGTCCGGCCGGCAGCCCGCGGGCCGTGCCGGATCTCGCCCAGGCTCTTCAGTTGATGCGCCGATCGGTGCGCAGGGAAAGTCGGCTGCCCCGAGCGATCGAGAGATTTTGCCCGTTTGCCGAGGCATCGAGGATGACCGAAAAGCATTATGGTTACGGCCCCTGGGAATACCGCCACCTGTGCAGGTCCTGCGGACATGCGGTGAAGGCCCCCAAGAACGAGCTACCCTGTAGCCTCTGCGGTGGGGATTTCGGCGTCAAGACATCGATGCGAAAGGTCTATCTCGAGCCGGAGCCGCCGCCGGAGGTCGTGGAGGTCGAGTACGAGTTGGAGCCCACGTTTTGGGATCGAATCAAGGCGTTCATGGGCGTGGAGGTCAAGCAGCGGACGGCGATCCGGCGCGAGAACAAGCGGGGCACGCGCCGCTGGCGCTGGCAGACCCATGCCGAGGTGGAGGATGAATCGGGCGTGATGCGCCACGACGAGTTCCTCAGCTAGCAGAAATCCCGACTCCTGGCGGCCAGTTCGGCCAGTCTGCTGGAGAGGTCTTCCATCCAGGCTGCGATCACGTGGATCACGCGTCCTTCGCGCTGGAGGCGGCCGCGAACAAGCAGGATGTTGGCTCTCAGGGCCGTGGCGCGGAATCGCTTCCAGACATCGGGCCGGACGATCAGGTTGGCCGTGCCCGTCTCGTCTTCCAAGGTGACGAAGGTGATTCCCTTGGCCGTGCCCGGCCGCTGGCGAACGAGCACCACGCCCGCCACCGCCACCGGCCGGCCATTGGGCAGCAGGCGGAGGTCTTCCGCCCTGGCAACGCGAATCTCCTCCAGGGCCGGCCGCAGGAAGGCCAGGGGGTGTTTGCCCAGCGTCAGCCCCAGGTTGCGATAGTCGGCCAGCATCGCCTCCACTTCGGACATTTCCATGAGCGGATTCCTCTGCTCGGCCGCGGGCGGCAAGCCGCCGAACAACGGCAACTCCTTGCGGTCCTGGTCCAGGGCATGCCAGAGGGCGCTGCGGCGGTTGAGCCCGAGAGAGGCAAACGCCCCTGCCTTGGCCAGCCGCGCGGCCAGCGCGCGGCCCGAGCCGGTGCGGCGCGTGAACTCGTCGATCGACTGGAACGGCCGGCAGCCGCGCGCGTCTTCGATCGCCTCCGCCTCCGCCCGCGACATCCCTCGCAACAACCGCATCCCCAACCGCAGCGCCAAGCCCGCCCGCCGCTCTCCGCTTTCCGCCTTCCGCTCTCCGCTCTCCGCCTTCCGCTCTCCGCTCTCCGCTTTCTCCAGGGTGCAGTCCCACGCGCTCTGGTTGACATCCACGGGCCGGACCTCGACCCCATGGGCCGCCGCGTCGCGGATCAGCTGGGCGGGGGCGTAGAAGCCCATCGGCTGGCTGTTGAGCAGGGCCGCCGTGAAGGCCGCCTGGTGGTGGCACTTGAGCCACGCCGAGACATAAACCAGGAGGGCGAAACTGGCGGCGTGCGATTCGGGGAAGCCGTAGTCGCCGAATCCGCGAATCTGCTGGAAGATCGCCTCGGCGTACTCCTGGGGCAGCCCGTTGGCCCGCATCCCGGCGATCAGCTTTCTGCGGAACTCGTCGATCAGGCCCGGCCGCCGCCAGGCGCCCATGGCGCGGCGCAACTGGTCGGCTTCCCCCGGGGTGAAACCGGCGGCGACGACGGCCAGTCGCATCGCCTGCTCCTGGAACAGGGGCACGCCGAGCGTCTTTTCCAGCACGGCGCGGACCGCCTCGTTGGGAAAGGTGACCGGCTCCTGGCCGTTGCGCCGCCGCAGGTAGGGGTGCACCATGCGGCCCTGAATCGGGCCGGGGCGGACGATCGCCACCTCGATCACCAGGTCGTAGAAGCACCGCGGCTTGAGCCGCGGGAGCATGCTCATCTGGGCCCGGCTCTCGATCTGAAACACGCCCATCGTGTCGGCCCGGCGGATCATCGCGTAGACTTGCGGGTCCTCCGGCGGGACGGTCGCCAGCGCGAGCCGCCGCCCCAGATGCTTTTCAATTAGCGCAAAACACTTGCGGATCGCCGTCAGCATTCCCAGCGCGAGGCAATCGACCTTGAGAATCCCCAGCTCGTCCAGATCGTCCTTGTTCCATTGGATCACGGTCCGCCCGGGCAGCGCGGCGTTTTCGATCGGCACGAGCTCGCACAGCGGGCCTTCGGTCATCACCATCCCGCCGGTGTGCTGCGAGAGGTGGCGGGGAAAGCCCACCAGTTGGCCGACCAATTCCACGAGCTGCCGCCCGGCAGTCGATTCGGGGTCGATGCCCGCCTCGCGGCAGCGCTGGGCCATCTCCGGCTCTTCGCGAAAATGCTCGATCCGCCGGGCCAGGTTGTCGATCCGATCGAGCGAGAGCCCCAGAGCCTTGCCGACGTCGCGGACCGCCGAACGCGGCCGGTAGGTGATCACCTCGGCGGTCATGCCGGCCCGCTGGCGGCCGTATTTTTCGTAAAGATACTGGAGCACTTCCTCGCGCCGCTCGTGTTCGAAGTCGACGTCGATGTCGGGCGCCTCGTTCCGCTCGCGGCTGACGAACCGCTCGAAGAGCACGTCGGACCGGTCGGGATCGACGGCCGTCACGCCCAGGCAATAGCAGACGGCCGAGTTGGCCGCCGAACCGCGACCCTGGCAGAGGATGCCCCGGCTTCGCGCAAACCGGACGAGGTCCCAGACGGTGAGAAAATAGGCCTCGTAGCGCAGCTCGCCGATCAGCGCCAGCTCATGTTCGAGCAGCCCGCGGACCTTGGCGGGGATTCCGCGCGGATAGCGTTCTCGCGCCCCTTGCCAGGCCAGCCGGCGGAGATAGTCGGCCGGAGTAAGCCCCCGCGGCGCCAGTTCCTCGGGATATTCGTAGCGCAGCTCATCGAGCGAGAAGCCGATCCGGCCGGCGATCTCCAGCGTGCGGTGGACCGCGTCCGCCGCGCCGGCAAACAGGGCGGCGACCTGCTCGGGCGGCTTGAGATAGCGCTCGGCGTTGGCGAACAGGTGCTCGGCCGCCCCGGCAACGGTCGTGCGATGCCGAACCGCAGTCAGCACGTCCTGGAGCGCCTGCCGCTCGGCCGCGTGGTAGCGAACCGCGCCGCTGGCGACCAGCGGAACCCGCGCCAGCCGTGCCAACGCGCAAAGCTCGGCGAGCCGGCGGGCGTCGTCCGGCCCGTAGTGCAACGAGGCCGCCAGGTAGCAGCGATCGCCAAACAGCTCGCGATACGCGGACAACGCGCGGCGAAATTGCGCTCCACCGCCAGGCTCGGGCAAGACACAGCCCAGCAGTCCCTCGGCATGCCGGGCGAGGTCGTCGAACGCCAGCCGGCACGCGCCCTTGTTCGCCCGGCGGCAGCCCTCGGTGATGATCCGCGCCAGCCGGCCGTACGCGGCCCGATCGGTTGGCAGGAGGACAACCGGTGGAGCGTCCTGGGGGGCGATTTCCGCCCCCACGAGGAGCTTGATGCCGGCCTGCTTGGCCGCCGCATGGGCCCGCACGACGCCGGCCAGGGTGTTGTGATCGGCGAGCGCCAGGGCCTCATACCCCAACTCGGCCGCCCGCTGGACCAGTTCGTCGGGATGCGACGCCGCCTCGAGAAACGAAAAATTCGACTTGGCATGAATTTCGGCGAACCGCATGGAAAGCCCCTTTTTTGGCCTTGATTGGCAATGTAATCGGTGATCGCCATGACATGCGCCGGGCTGATCGAGAACGCGCCATAACCTTGCTGCCACTGAAAATCATCCTGCTGATGCACGCTCGCTGAACGGTGAAGGATGGGCGATGACCGATTTGCATGGACAGCTCCCATGGGTTATTTACCCAAAAAGGCCGTGCAAAAACCATTGCCCATCGGTGCGGCGGCGGAACAGCCAGAAGCGGTTGCCGGCGATGGTATCCACGCGGTAATAGTCGCGCAGCGCGGGGCTGCCGCGCCACCAGCCGGTTTCGATCCGTTCCGGCCCCCAGGCCTTCGCCACCCGCTGCCGGTCGCCCCAGAGGAGGAAATCCAGCGGAGGACCGTCAGGCATGACCGCCGCCGCCTGCAATTCGATCGGATGGGGCAAAAGACGCAACGGGCGCGGCGGCAGGTCCCGGGTTGCGGGCCGGCTGCCGCGCCGCGCGCGGTTTGCGCCGACGAGCGGGGCGTAATCGTAGGCCAGTTCCGGCTGCGCCTCGGCACGGAGGCTGACGCCCAGAATCGCCCCGCGGCCGAGCCGGCTCGCCAGCCGGTCGACGAGCTCCGGCAGCCGCTCTTCGCGCTCGCTTGCCGCGGTCTGAAAAAGCTCGGCCTGCCCGTTTTCCAACCGGGCCGTTTCCGTGATCTCGACGCGGACCATCTCCACCTTGCCCGGCAGGGCAAGCCGCTGGAGCCGCATCCGCAGCAGGGCGAACAGGTGGCCGGCCGATGCCGTGGGGCGAAACAGGCCGACGTTGAACCGTACACGCCCGGCATTCTGGCAGTCGAAACATCCATCGATTCGCAAGGCGCCGCGGCCGGCAAGCGCGGCCATCCCGGCGACGCGGCCGACGAGTTGCTCGAGCGCCGCCTCCAGGGCCAGCCGGCGATCCGTGGGAAATTCGAAGAACTGCTCGGCCTCGAATCGCCAGGGCAGCGGCAAGGCGCTGATCGGCTCGTCGAGCCGGCCGGTGGCCCGATCCCAGGCTTGGAGCAGTTCCGGGCCGAATCGCGCGTTGAAATCCGCCCGCGGCAACAGGGCCAACTCGCCGATCCGCCGGACCCCCAACTGTTCGAGCAGATCGAGCACGCCGGCCGAAAGCCGCAAGGCCTCCAGCGGCATCGGATCAAGGGCGGCCCCGGTCTGTCCCGGCGGAATGATCGCCACCGGGCGGCCCTCCCCCTTCCGCTTTCCGCTTTCCCCGTCCCGCCCTCCGCTTTCAAAATACCTGGCGGCGGCCCAGGCGGCGCCGACCGTGTCGGCCAGGCCGATGCGGACGGGGATTCCGCGGCGAGTGAACGGACCCAGAATCCGGTCGGCCAGGACCTCTTCGCCGCCGAAGAAGCGGGCGACGCCGGTCACGTCGGCAAGCAGGCCGTCGGGCTCGGCCGTGCCGTCCAGGCCGACCAAGGGGCTGAAGCGATGGCACCAGACGCCCAGCCGCTCGAGGGCCTGGCGATCGGCCAGGGGATCGTGGGCCGCCAGGCGCCAGCGCTGATTTTTCGGCGCCGGTTCCCGCTCGCCGAGGATTGTCGCCGCTTCGCTGACCGTCATGCCAACCGCCACGCCCCGGCCCCGCGCCGCCAGCGAGCAAGCCGCCACCCGCCGGCTGCCGCGGTAGGTTTCATGAAGGACGACAATCTCCTGGGAGAGGTCGATTCTTCGGCCATGCAAGCGCAAGGGAGGCGCCGATCCTCCCCGAAGACATGGACCTGCCCCTTTGCCGGCTTCACGCTCGGGCTGCTCGAGCAGGTGCCGCAGCACCGGCCAGTCGGGCAACCAGATGCACAGGATGCGCCTGTTCATTGATCTCCAATTCGACCGTTCCACGTGCGATGCCTCGCCGGCTGCGGAGGAGGTCAATTCTCACTCGGCGGCCGGCAGCCGATGCGGAAGGCAGCGGCTCGACCTGGAGGCGAACGTCCGCCCAGGAGGGTTCGCTCCGGGCTTGCCCGGGACGGATCAACAGCCCCAGGACGCGCCGGCTTTCCGCAGCCAGTTGCAGGCGGCGAAAGTCGTGGCTCCCCAGCCGCTCCAGCCAGGCCATGGCGGCCGCCACGCCCGAAGCTCGCAAGCTCTGATCCAGCGCCCAAAGCTCGTCGGCCCCGCCGGACGGCTGCACGACCAGCAGGCGCGCCGGTTCGATTCCCAGCCGCACGGCCGCCGGCGGATAAAACTCGCCGCGGCGGTCGATCACCACCAACGCCCCCCCCTGCTGGCAAGCCTTCCGGGCGAGGATCATCGCCAGGGTCTCGGCGCCGGCGCCAGCCCGGCTGAGCCACTCGACCAGGCTCCCTCGCCGGAACCCGCCGGAAGGCAGAAGGCGATCGAGGGCCGCGCAGCCGGACGAAACGACCGCGCAGCCGGCGGGCCGGCGGCCGTCCTCGATTTCCGCGATCCGGCGGCGCAAGTTCTCCACCAGGGCCGGCCAGCGGCCGCCGCCGCGCCCCATCGCTTTCGCCCGTTGCTTATCCACGCGGGAATCTCCTTTCCTTCCGGCAGTGTACACTTGTACGCTATCGGTGTCAATTGGTTTATCGGCATCCGCCGCGCGAAAAACCAGCCGATCGGCCGTAGGCGAGACCCAAATTCCCAAGCTGGAGCTTGGGAACCAGGAAGCTGGCTGGAGCTTGGCAACCAGGAAAATCAAGCCGGCCCCTCCGGCGGATCGTTCGGCTTCCCACTACCCCCGCCGGCTCGCCCTCACCCCAGAAAATCCCGCCGGCTCGCCCGGCGGATCGTTCGGCTTCCCACTACCCCCGCCGGCTCGCTCTCACCCCAGAAAATCCCGCCGGCCCCTCCGGCGGATTGTTCGGCTTCCCACTACCCCCGCCAACCCATCCGGCGGATCGTTCGGCTTCCCACTACCTCCGCCGGCTCGCCCTCCTCCAGCAGCAACGTTCTGAACGATGGCCCGCGTGTCGCGGGGCGTCTTGAGCGCACGGAACGCCTTGGAGAACGTGAGGACCGTAACCGCCGAAAGAAACAGCACGAAGGTCGCCCGCAGGATCCGCCGGGGAAGCACATGGGTCAGCCGGCCGCCGAAGTAGCTCCCCACAATGGCCGTGGGGATCAGCATCGCGGCCAACAGCAGCGACTGGCTGATTTCGAACCCATGCCCCGCAAGCGTGAGGTTTTTGTGGACCGCGCCGATCATCGACGCAAAAGGAATCGTCGCCGCGCTGTTGGCGATCGCCTTCCGCAGAGAAACCTTCAGCAGGACCTGCTGCATCGGCACGCAAATCGCCCCGCCGCCGATGCCCAGCAACCCGGCAAGCAGCCCCATCACGAGCCCGACCAGGGCCACTTTCCAGCGTTCCGGCCGGAGCGGCTCATCGCCGACCGGACGCGGCAGCTGCCGCATGCGGTGCAGGTTGTAGCCGATCACGTAAACGAGGAATCCGCAGAAGATCATCGCCAGGTAAGCGCCGTTTTGCCGGGCGAAGGCCGGACTGTTGCTCAAAGCCACGCCCGAGAGGATTCCGACAATCGACGCGGGGATCAGCCAGACCACGATCGGCCGCATGATCGCGCCGGCTCGGTAATGGGCGATCACCGACGGCGCGGCCACGAACACGTTGACAATCATCGCCGCCGCCTGGAGCAGGTGCTGATCGATCCCCTGATAGCCAGCCGCCGTGTGGCTCAGGTAAATGACCATTCCCGGAATGATGATCAACGATCCGCCGATGCCCAGGAGCCCGCCCAGAACGCCGGCAACAAGTCCAATCAGGACCGGAATAAAAAGCTGCATGGATGGATCGACCTGTTCTAACCCTCGTTCCCACCCCGACCCTCGTTCCCAAGCTCCGGCTTGGGAACGGGCAAAATCCATCGCGCGTTCAATGCCTCACTCTTGGCGGGTCAGATCTTCCAGAGCGGCGGCAAACGCCCCGTAAGCGCCCTCAGTGAACAGCACGAAGCGAACCAAGGCCGGAGCGCCGCGCTTGGCGAGGAATTCGATCGCCGTGCCGAGGGCGATTCGCGCGGCCTGATCGATCGGATACCCGTAGGCCCCCGTGCTCAATGCGGGCAGGGCGATGCTCCGGCAATCGTTCTCCGCCGCCAGCTCGAAACATCGCCGATACGCGGCAGCCAGCTGTTCCGCCTCGCCGCGGCGGCCGCCGCTCCAGACCGGGCCGACCGCGTGAATCACGTACATGGCCGGAAGATTGCCCGCTGCGGAAATCACCGCGCTGCCGGTTGGGCAGCCGTCGGGGTAGCGCCGATCGGTCTCTTGCATAATCGCCGGGCCACCCCGCCGATGAATTGCCCCGTCGACGCCGCCACCGCCCGCAAGACGGCTGTTGGCCGCATTGACGACCGCGTCGACCTCCTCGAGCGTGATGTCTCCGCAGCGGAGCTCCAGCGTCTGCCGGTTGATTTTGACTTTCATCCGTCGACTCCTCCGCAACATGGCGGCGCAAGTTCTTATCTTGGAGCAAGATACCTCCCAGCGTTGGCCTCAGGCCGAGCGTCGCCGGGAGTGCCTCGCGGAAGTCTCAATGTACCGCGGCGGCAGCGCTTTGAGCAACGGCCGCCAGACGGCACACCTGGCGGCCCGGCGGTGGCCGGCCCACCGGGCCGGCCCCGGGTTTGCCGGAATCGGCACGGGCTTGGCGGAATCGACCGCCAACGGTAGCGATTTTTCCACATTCCGGGTTGCGGGTATGCTAAACTTGTAGGTTCCGTCAGGCATGATCCCCGTGCGGGCAAGAGTTGGAATCACCAGGAGGCAGGACCGATGCACACCATGCGTGGTTTGATTGCCATCGTGGGCCTCATGGCCGGTGCGGATGGTCCGGCGTGGGCGAGGGACATCCACGTCAACAACCTCGCCGGCAACGACCGCTACCTTGGGCGCCAGGTTGCGCCCACGTCCGACGGCGCCGGACCGCTGAAGACGCTCCGCCGCGCGCTGGCAATCGCCGACTCGGGCGACCGGATCCTCGTCGCCAATACCGGGCAGCCGTATCGCGAGAGCTTGAGCCTTGTCGGCCGGCGGCACAGCGGCTCGCGGCAGCGCCCGTTCACGATCGACGGCAACGGGGCCCTGCTGGAAGGCGCCGAACCGGTGCCGGAGACGGTCTGGCAGCACTGCCACGAGACGGTCTACCGTTTCCAGCCCCGCGATCTGGTCTACGAGCAGATGTTCCTGCACGGCAAGCCGGTTCCGCGCGCCGCCTGCCGGCATCCAGACGCCTTTCCCCTCGAACTCGGGCCGATCGAGTGGTGCCTGCACGACGGTTCGATCTATTTCCGCACCGAGCCCTACAAGCAGCCGCCCGACTACCCGCTGGCGATGGCCGCTCGCCGGGTGGGAATCACACTGTTTTCCGTCGAGCACGTCGAAATCCGGAATTTCACGATCCAGGGGTTCCAGCTCGATGGCCTCAGCGCCCACAACACCGCGCGGGAGATCGTCCTGCGGCAAATCACCTGCCGCGGCAACGCGCGGGCCGGCGTGAGCGTTGGCGGCGCGTCGCTGGTCAACATCGAGAACTGCCTGCTCGGCGACAACGGCGAAGCGCAATTGCTGACGCACCCCTATTCGCGGACCTACGTGCTCAATTCGCAACTCCTGTCGAACACGGCCCCCGCCTGGGTCGACCGCGGCGGCACCGTCTTCGCCGACGGCAAGAAGGTCGAGGATGGCCTCGACGAATGGAAACCGGCCGGAGACTCGGCCCCGGACACCGAAGACGAGAGGTAATGCCATGCAGAAGACATGCAACGGCCTGTTTGCAGTGCTGCTCGGTCTGGCGGCCACGGCGGCGCTTGGCGGCGAACCGCCCCGCGGCGAGTGGATCCCGTTGTTCAACGGCAAGAACCTCGACGGCTGGAAGGTCAAGATCAAGGGTTATGAGCTGGGCGAGAATTGGGGCGACACCTTCCGCGTCGAGGATGGCGTGCTCAAGGTGGCCTATGACCGCTACGAGAAGTTCAACGACCGATTCGGCCATCTGTTCTACGAGAAGCCCTTTTCCAATTACATCCTGCGGGTCGAATATCGCTTCGTCGGCCAGCAGGCCCCGGGCGGTCCCGGCTGGGCGTTTCGAAACAACGGCATCATGCTCCACGGCCAACCGCCCGAAACGATGGGCAAGGATCAGAGCTTCCCCGTATCGATCGAAGTTCAATTGCTCGGCGGCAGTGGCCAGGGGCGCCGGCCGACGGCCAACGTCTGCTCGCCCGGCACCCATTTCGTGCAGAACGGCAAACTGATTACTGCGCACTGCAACAACTCGTCGTCGAAAACCTATCACGGCGACCAGTGGGTAACGGTCGAAGTCGAGGTCCACGGCAACCAGCTGATCCGCCATCGCGTCAACGGCGAGCTCGTGTTTGAATACGAACAGCCGCAGCTCGACGAGAACGACCCGGACGCCAGGAAGCTGATCAAAGACGGCCAGAAGATGCTCTCCGGCGGCTCGATCTCGCTCCAGGCGGAGAGCCACCCCTGCGAGTTTCGCAAGGTCGAACTCAAGCTCCTTCCGTAGGCGGCCCAACGCGGGCCAGCCCACGCAACGTTGATTTGCGCAGACGCGCGCGAGCAGGGGCGGAACTGGCATCACGATCTTTCGCGCGGTTCCGGCGACGGCTTCAGCGGAGCACCACGGGCGTGGCGAGGTGAAAACCTTAGCCGCCACCGGCCCGCGCTGTTTTCAGTGCCACCCGAAGACAACGATGGAACAAAAACGGCCAAACCAGAATAGACCAGTTTTCACCTCCCCACCCTGGGCGTTGCCCGAGACGTGCAGCGCAAGCCGCGCTTGCCTCACGGGGCCAGCCGCCGCAGCGCAACGCCGTACAGGTGCACCCCCGCGGCCACGACGCAGACCAGCCCCGCGTAGCGGTGCACGTCGAGCATCAGCTGCTGGCCGGGCGTGCCGAGCCAGCGGAGCATGCTCACGATCATTGTGCCCGCGACGACCAGCCCGCTGGCCAGGACCGTCCAATAAGCGAGCTTGGCGATTGCCAGGAACTGGACCGGTTCGGCCGGGCCGCTGTCTGCCGGGCCGATCTGGAAGCGGTTGGAATCGGCCCACATCAGGGCCAGCACGGGCAGGGCGGCCACCATCGCGCCGGCCCCGCACATGTGGGCAAACAGCCACCATCCGCCGATCGCGCCGAGGCGGAGCACGGCGGCAAACGCCGTGACGCCCAGGCAGGCGATGATCCCCAGCACGCCGAGATAGACCAGCGCTTCCCACCATCGCCAGGGCTTGCGCTGCGGCGCCTTGCCGCAGAACCGCGTGATCACCAGGTGCAGAAGGACAATCGCAGCGCCGGCCAGCAGGCCCACGGGCAGCGCGATGCGAAATATCTCGCTGGAGTGCGAGCTGGCGGCAATCGGCAGACGGCAGATATCGGGGAACATGGAGGCGGCTCCAGGAGGGGTTGGATTCCGAGGGCAAGACTTCTCTGGCTTGCGTGTGGGGACTACAAGCGCCGCACGAACCGCGCGATCGCCACGACCGCCAGGGCGCTGTAGGCCAGCAGCACCAGGGCCAGCACGCCCAACGAGGCGAAGCCGAAGAACTTGAAGGCCGTCCGGCCCGGGAACGAGAGGTTCCAGGCCTTGTGCATCAGCGGATCGTGCCCGGCGAGCTGGCGCATCGTGGACTGCGGGGGCTGGTTGTCGGGAGCCGGCCCGAGCGCGGTAACGACGCCCGCGAAGTACTTGGAGTCATCGGCGTGGCATTCGAAGCAACTCGCCGCGCCGATCGCATCGCGGGCCGGCCGCACGTCGTGGGCGAATTGCCAGGCGTAGGGTTCGGCCGCGGCGTGCTCGAACGCCTCGACGGCGCCCTCGGCGGCGCGGTACGCGCGGCCGCCCGCGACATAGACCGGCTCGGAGCCGTCGGCCGGAAGGGTTTTCTTCAGCTCTCCGAGAGCCTCGGCGAGCTTCTTGCGAAAGGCGTCGGCGGCCATCACGGCGGTCAATTCTTCCAGCTTGGCCTTCTCTTCGCCGGTCAGCTCCTTCTCGGCCACCGCGGCCCGCTCTTCGCCGAGCGCCTTCGCTTTGTCCGCGGCGGTGAGCTTCACTTCGGAGACCGCAGCGGTGAAATTCGAGCCGCGGCGGACCCGCAGCGTCCGCCGCAAGGCGTCGTAGACCTTGTCGGGATTCAGCGGCGCGATTTCGCCATCCTTCAGCGCGCCCCAGAAGGCCGGCCAGACCATCCGGTGCGGAGCGAGCGCCCCGCCGGCCTGGAGATAGACGGGGGCAACCATCGCCGGCGGCAGTTTCTCGCCGTAATGGTGGGCGGGCAGCCCCAAGCCGTGTGCCATCGACGTGAGGATCTGCACCGGCTTGTCGCCGGGGCGGGGGCCGCTGTGGCAGGCGGTGCAGGCGAGTTTGTCGAAGTGCACCAGCGGCAGCCCCTTGTGCACCGCCCGCGGCGCGCCGAGCCGCCCGCCGCCGCTCTCGTCCATGTGGCAGCCGCGGCAGGAGAGCGTCTGGACCGGCTGGCCGCTGGGGCTCGTTTCGCCCTCAAACCCGCGGACCGTCTGGTGCTCGATCCCGTTGCGGTGGCAATCGCTACAGGTCATCCCGGCGCGGAGGTGGACGTCTTCGTCATGGGTCCATTCGGGCGCGACTTCCGCGCCCGTAAACCGCGTGGTGTGGCAATAGTAGCACGCGCGGTCGTCGGGCGTGCGAACGACATCGAAAAAGACTTTCTTGTCGGCGCCGACGCGGTGCGGAAGATAAGTGGTTTTCGGCAGCTTGTCCTTGGCGTCCGCCGCAGCGGCGTCAAGATCGTCCGGCAAGGCCGAAACCTTCCCCTCCACCCGGCCCAACCCGAGGGCCGCCGTCGGCGCCCAGGCGAAGTTCTGGCTGGCGATCTGGTCCGACCAGACTTCCGGGCTATAGGACCGGTCCTTCGCGTGGCAGATCATGCAATCAATCGCCAGTTGGCCCGACAGATGCCAGCGCCCGGCAGGCGCGTTGGCTTGGGCCTTGTCGCCGGCCTTCGCGGGCTTCGCGGGCTTCGCGGGCTTCTGGGCGTCTTCTGCGTCGGCCGCCGCCGGCGGATCGCCCGCCGCGCTGGGCCCTTCGCCGGGGCCGCCGCCGGCGAGGTGCCGGCCGAATTTGAGGACGAAGTCCCACTCGGAGATGCCGAGCCCGGCCGGATCGTAGGTTCCCGGCCAGCCCCGCGCCGAGAGCGGAATCTGCGTGCCGGTGCGGTCGTCCGTCCAGATCCAGGGCTCGCCCCGGCGGCTCGAGTCGCCGGAGGTCGACCCCGTGCTGAAGTGGTACCCGTGCCGGATCGCTTCGTAGTCATGGCAGCGCCCGCAGGTGTGGACCGGCGAGTAGGGGGCGGCATCGGGACGGGCCGGGTCGATCTGGTCGCCCTTGGCGTCGTAGAGTTCGATCCAGTGGACATAGTCGCTGCGGCTGAGTGTCTGGGAAAAGCGCGTTTCCGCGGTGGCCGCCCAGGCGGCCGCTCCAACCCACGGAAGCAACGCGGCCACGGCCAGAAGACGCCAGTTCATGAGTGTCGCTCCAAGTCTCGTGATCCTCAAGGCACGGCATGTCGCTCGGCGGCATGCGCAAGACGACGATCGGTCAGCCGGCGAGGGCGCGACCCGATTGGTCAATCGCTCCAATTTAGCGGACGATGCCGGGGTTCGGCAACCTGTCCGGGGGCCGGCGACCTGTCGCCGACCGCGTCACCGCTGCGGAATTTCGGCAATCCGCAGGTTGCGGAAGTTGAAATCCGTGGTCGGGTCGTGCCCCTGGATCTGGAGCGTGCCGGCCTCCAGCCGCAGCCCGCGGCGGGGATTCTCGTTCGGCTCCCGCGTGTCGCTCCAATCGCTCACCTGGTAGCCGTTGACCCAGGCGGCCATGTGCCGGTCGTCGACGTGCAGCGTCAGCGAGAACCAGGTGAAATCGTCGGCCACGACCCGCCGAGCATCTTGCCGTCGGAAGAATCCGCCGGTGCCGCAATCCTCGGGCCTGGTGCGGTCGCCGCCCAAGTAGCCGTTATGGATCTGGCATTCGTAGCCGTTCATGATGTCGCCCGGTATGCAGCGGAAAAAGACCCCCGAATTGAGCCCCTTGCCGTTGACGAAGCATTCCAGCTGGAGCGTGAAATCCGCGTACTGCCCCTCGCTTTCGAGCATTCCACGGCCGTTCTTCACGTTCAGCCAGCCTTCCCGGGTGACGGTGAAGACGCTGGCCAGATCGGGGAATGTCTTCCAACCGGCCAGGTCCCGGCCGTTCAGCAGGCGTTTCATGCCGAGCGGTTTGAGCTTGATGTTGCGGAATTCGATCTTGCCGGTGTTGAACTGGAGGCCGATGTAGCCGCGGCCGAGCGGGGCGGGGTCGCGGTAGTCGAGCACGACCCGGCCGCCGAGCTTGACCAGAAAGTGGCCCCCCTCGGCGGTCACGTCGAAGGTCTGCCAGCCGCCGCCGCGATCCGCGCCATCGGCGGCCTGCCGCTCGACGAAGCTGCCGGTTGGAAACCGGTTTGTGGCCGGGTCCGCGATGTTCAGCTCATAGCAGCGGGTCTTCACGTCGGTTGGCATCGGCGGCGTCCGCAGAAAGACGCCGCTATTGCCGCCAGGCGCGCAGCGAAAATCGACCTGCAACTGGTAATCGCCGAACTGGCCGGTCGTGTAGAGCAGGCCGTTCTCACCTTCGCTGGCGGTGATCGCGCCGTCGACGACCTGCCAATCGACCTGGGTGGCGGGGCGCCAGCCAAACAGGGTTTCGCCGTCGAACAGCAGAATCCAACCGTCGGCCACCTCCTCGGGCGAGAGGGTATTCGGCTCCGCCGCCCTCGCCGGCTGGGCGAAGGCGAGCAGCGCGAGCGAGACCAAACCGATCCGCGCGAAACGAAGGGGATTGGCAATCATCCGGATGGCTCCTGGCGTAGTGTAGCGGGGGCGGTAAGCGTCCGCGGGATCGCGTCCCGCTTGCGCAGCGCTTGGCGGACGCGGCCTGGGGGGCCGGGCGCCGCGCAAACGGGATGGTCCCCGGCGGCGACCATCGACAAGAGGTATAGCGTATCGCGGGATCGCGGCAAATTCAAAGGGCAGCCCGGGGGGGGGGCGGGCCGGTCCTGTCGGCCAGTCCGCGGCAGCGGCGGGCGGGGCGGACCGCCCAGGCAGGCCGCGCCTGCTTGATTTCCCCGCACCCGCAAGGATAATTCGGGCGAGCCCGACGCGAGGACGGCGAGTCGACCGCGCCGGCCGGCTCCGCATTCCCGCTCATGCCGCGGCGCGCAGAGGCGATTGCCGATGAATCTGGCCACCTCAATCACAATCGCCCTGTTTGTCGCCGATCTGCTGATCCGCGTCGGCCTGTCGGCGCGGGTCATCATGCGCCGCCGCCCTGTCGGCGTCTCGCTGGCCTGGCTGACGATCATTCTGATCTTCCCGTTCGGCGGCGCGCTGATCTACCTGGCCATCGGCGAGACCCGCCTGGGTACGCGGCGGGCGCGGCGCGCCGAGCGGATCCACGCGCCCTATCTCGAGTGGCTCAACCACCTCGAGACCCGCAAACACATCGACTGGTCGCAGCTCGGCCAGGAATGCGAACCGCTGGCGCGGCTCACGGAGGCAACCGTCGGGATTCCGGCCCTGCCGGGCAACGCCCTCGAACTGATCGACAACGCGGAGGATGTCTTCCGCGCGATCATCGCCGATATCGACGCGGCAAAGCGGACCTGCCACATGGTGCTCTACATCTGGGGCAACGGGGGAACGGCCGACGAGGTCGCCGAAGCCCTGATCCGGGCCGCGGCGCGCGGCGTGATCTGCCGGATCCTGCTCGACGACGTGGGGAGCATGGACTTTCTCCGCAGCGAGATGGCCGACCGGATGCGCCGGGCGGGCATCCAACTCCGCGCGGCGCTGCCGGTCGGCCTCGTCCGCGCGCTGTTCGTCCGCTTCGATCTCCGCATGCACCGCAAGATCGTGGTCATCGACGGCGAATTGGCCTACGCGGGCAGCCTCAACATGGTCGATCCGCGCTACTTCAAGCGCGGTTCGGGGGTCGGCCAGTGGATCGACGCGATGGTCCGCGTGCGGGGACCGGCCGTGGAGGGGCTGGCGATCACGTTCCTCGAAGACTGGGAGTTGGAAACGGCCGAAGGGGTCGAGCAGCTGCGCGAGACGGGCGACGTCCGCGCGCTGGAGGAGCAGGGCAGCGCCGCCGTCCAGGTCGTCCCCTCCGGCCCCGTGACCGAAAGCCACACGATCCAGCAGGTGCTGCTGATGGCGATCTACGCGGCGCGGCGCGAGCTGATCCTGACCAGCCCCTACTTCGTTCCCGACGAACTCCTGCTGACCGCCCTGGTCTCAGCGGCCAGGCGCGGCGTGGACGTCACGCTGATCGTCCCGGCGCGCGTCGATTCGCACCTCGTCCGCCTGGCGACGCAGGCGCACAAGATCGACCTGCTCGCCGCCGGGGTGACGATCGCGCTGTTCGAGCACGGGCTGCTCCACACGAAATCGATCACGGTCGACGGCGAGTTCAGCCTGTTCGGATCGCTGAACCTCGATCCGCGCAGCCTCTGGCTGAATTTCGAGATCACGCTTTCCGTTTACGATCGCCCGTTCACCAGACGCCTCCGCCAGTTGCAGCAGCGCTACCTCGCGCAGTCGCAACGGATGGACCTGGAAACGTGGAGGAGGCGGCCGAAGGTCGAACAGCTCGTGGTTAACGCCGCCCGCCTGCTCGCTCCGCTACTCTGAGACGGTCGGTTTTTCCAGTTCGAAGTCGACGATCAGGGGGAGATGGTCCGACGCCTGGCGCGCCACGCCGCTGCGGGCCGTGAACGTGTGGCAGTGGCGCACGTCGCCCCGGTAGAAAATCCGATCCAGCGGTCGCAGCGGCATGACGGCCGGGAAGGTCCTCTGGTTCCGCGCCGCGGGCAAGAATCCCAGCGGCAAGAGCGTCCTCCGGCCGAGCGTTCCGTAAACGTCGTTGAAATCGCCCGCGATCACCACCGGCGTCTGCCGGTGCGTGTGCGCGAATACGTCGGAAGCGACCAACCGCCGGAGTTGGAGCACGCGTTCGAAGCCGGCCAGCCCGAGATGCACGTTCAGCAGCAGCACCCTCCGCGAGTGCCCCCCGTCATGCAGGCGGCAATGGGCGACCAGGGCGCGGCGGCGCTTCTTCATCCGCACCGAAAGGTCGACGTGATTGACGTCGAACAGCGGATGGCGGCTGAGGATCGCGTTGCCGTAGCCGCCGCTCTTCAGCCGGATGTTCTTCTGGTATGCCCGGTAGCGATAGTCAAGCGCGTCGCCGAGCAACTGGACCTGGCAATCATGCCGCGACCGCGGCACGCCATCGTCCACCTCTTGCAGCATGGCGATGTCGGCGTCGTATTGGCGGAGAATCGAAATGATCCGGTCCGGGGCGTATCGGCGATCGACCCCGCCGATGCCCTTGTGGATGTTGTACGTCAACAACCGAAAACGCATATCACAGGTCAATCGATGCAGTCCCAGTCCGCGGCCCTGCTCCCGGCCGCCAGGCTCCCGCTTCTGCTTCCTGGTTCCCAATGGGAACCTCACCCTTGCGGCCTGCGCGGGGATTCGGCCAGATGTCAATTCTATCTCAACAGGCCGAGCGGGAGAAGGAGGCCCCGCTCCCAGTTCCCGCCCCCGGCGAACCCCACCCCGACAATCCCTCGAATCCCGGCTGGTGGAGCGGGCGCGGACCGTTTAGAATTCGAGGACACGGAGATCACTTGGCGCGACTTCGCGGACGGGAGGAGGATGGTGAGACAGACACGGACAAGGGCCGGCCTCGGGGCGGCAATCCTCGTTTGGGGAGCGATTCTGATGGGCGCTGCCGCCTGCGGTTCCGAAAGCATTGTGCGGAAACCGTTCGGAAAGACACCGGAGGGCCAGGCGGTCGAGCTCTACTGCCTGACCAACCGCAATGGCATGCAAGCGTCGATCATGACCTACGGCGGAATCGTCGTCTCGCTCACCGCGCCCGATCGCGACGGCCGCTATGCCGACGTCGTTCTGGGATTCGACCGGCTGGAGGACTACCTGGCGGGACACCCTTATTTCGGGGCACTGATCGGCCGCTACGGCAACCGCATCGCCAAGGGCCGGTTCACCCTCGACGGCACGCCCTACACGCTTGCCGTCAACGATGGGGAAAACCACCTGCATGGCGGCATCCGGGGATTCGACAAGGCCGTCTGGCAGGCAAGGGGGGCGATCGAGAAGACGGGGCTCGAGGTGGCCCTGGCGTACGCCAGCGCCGACGGCGAAGAGGGTTATCCCGGCAACCTGGCGGTCAAGGTCGTCTACACCCTGACAGACAGCAACGAGCTGAAGATCGAGTACTCCGCCACGACGGACAAGCCCACGCCGGTCAACCTCACGAACCACTCCTACTTCAACCTCGCCGGGCAGGACTCGGGCGACATCCTGGGCCACGAATTGGCGATCGCCGCCGACCGTTTCACCCCAGTCGACAAGGGGCTGATTCCCAGCGGAGAACTCCGCCCCGTCGCGGGCACGCCGTTTGATTTCCGCCAGCCGACGGCGATCGGCGCGCGGATCGAACAGGCCGACGAGCAGCTCCAGTTCGGCGGCGGATACGACCACAACTTCGTCCTGAACAGGCGGCAGGAAGGAGCACTGGAGCTGGCGGCGAGCGTCTACGAGCCGAAATCCGGCCGACTCATGGAGGTCTTTACGACCGAGCCGGGCATCCAGTTCTACTGCGGCAATTTCCTCGACGGCACGAACGTCGGCAAAGGCGGCAAGGCCTACAACTTCCGCAATGGTTTGTGCCTGGAAACCCAGCATTTCCCCGATTCGCCCAACAAGCCCGAGTTCCCCTCGGTGATCCTCAGGCCGGGTGGGGAATATTCGACGACGACGGTCTACAGGTTTTCCGCGAAGTAGCCGCCGGAGCGGAGCGGAGCGGAATTCACTCCGCCGGCGAGCCCTTCCCGGCGGCACCGACTTCA
>Ga0123329_1000798_pt1 | contig 31278 bp, 22 predicted proteins | sample BioC12SIPDNA_FD_89703 | JGI IMG/M metagenome (GOLD analysis project Ga0123329, IMG submission 89703) | Anaerobic biogas reactor microbial communites from Washington, USA - Biogas_R1_B C12 SIP DNA | ecosystem: Engineered > Bioreactor > Anaerobic > Unclassified | place: Washington, USA | collected...
TCGCAGGTTCGAGTCCTGCCAGGCGCGGTTTTTCCTGTCGCGTTTTTTGCCTGGTTTGTCTATTCTTGGGCCGTTTCGGGTTTGAAGGAGACGGCGTTCATTATGACATCCGACGGTACGCACAGGCAGATCGGCGACTGGTGCCGCAGCGAGTTGGCGGAATATCACGGGCTTTCGGCACGGATCGATGTTGGCGATGCGTTTCTCAACTCGCTGTTGTACGGGACGCTCAAGTCGTTCGCGGACCGCACGGACCCGTCCGGTTTCTGCCAGACCAGCTACGGCGAGGTCGGCAACGTCAAGCTCTACGGCCAGACGCATTATCCTCGCGACACAGCTGAGGCGGCGCGGGCGCTGGCGGATGTGGGCCTGGTCGAGACGGCGATTCGCATTCTGGGCTTTACGCTCGGGCACATTCCCAAGGGCCAGTACTACATTCCGCACGTTTACAACCGCGACGGGTCGATCAAGGCCAACACGATCCAGATCGACACGCCCGCCCACGTGGCGATCGCGCTGCAGCGGTGCGTGGAGATCGCGGGCACGACACAGCGGTTGGGCGAGCTGTTCGCCGGCCTGTGCGCCATGTTCGACGGCGCCTGGACGCGGCATTATCACGAGGACTGGCGGCTCCTGGACGCGGGCAACTTTAACGAGCAGGGTTTTGGCGGCAGTTCGGAGCCGATCTGCGACCTTTTTACCAATGCGTCGATGGCGGCTGGTCACGCCGCCATGGCGGTTCTGGCCGATCGGTTCGGACGTCGCGACCTGGCTGCGATATTCGCCGATCGCGGCAACGCACTGGTCGAAGGCATCGAGACGACGCTGTATGACGGCGACAGGCGGATCTACCGGGTCGCCCGGCACCGGCTCGACGGCCGGTATACCGACGAGGTGGACTGGATTTCGCTTTACTCAGCACGATGGCACCGCGGCCAGGCCGGCGCGTGGGACCGGGTGTTTGACATCCTCAAGGAGACATCGGTCATTGCGTGGGACGACATGGAGGTGATTTCGTGCGAGCCCGATCGGTACCGGGTGCTCGGCAAGGTGTTCGGGCATCTGCTCGGCTATCTGGGTCGGACCGGGCGATTCGCTTTGCTGGACTCGCACCTTGAGTTTGTGCGGCGGACGGTGGTCAAGCCGTCGAACATCTGGCCCGAGTGGTGGTACCACAAAGACCCCGATAGCCCGGATGACTACTTCAAGAACGACTGGTCGCCGCGTTTTCGCGGCATGTGGCTGCCGTACGCGCAGGATCCGCAGGCCGACTACACGGTCGACAGCGGCAACTGCGAGCAGGCGGCGGTCTTCCTGGTTCACTCCTTCGAGGACCTGATCGGGATCCGGATTGGTGGGGCGGGCGTGTCCGTCCGGCCGAGTCTGCCGTTTGGCCTGAGGGACGTGACGGTCAGCGATCTGCCGGCCGGCCCGCGGAGCACCATCAGCTATCGGCAGAGGCGTTCGGGGCGGTCGCTGGAATTCGGCTTTGATGTCCACGGCGATCAGCCGGTGGAGGTCGCACTGGCCGTCCCCGCGGAGGCCCGGAACGTGAGCCTCCTGATCGACGGCCGTCAGTCGCCGCTGCCCGCGCCGGTGCGAGAACACGACGTTCAGCGGATAACCCTGCCGATCGGCCCGCAGCAGCGAAGCGCGCAAGTGGCGATCCGCTGGGACGGCTAGACGGCGTTTGCGGCTCGGGCGTTGCCGCTGCCAACGGTTCTGCGGACGTCGTGGCAACGGAGTACACCTGTTCGCAAGATTCTCACCTTTACGCGAATCGGCGTTCGCCTTCTAATGGAGACATGGACACGATCCAAGGCGATCAGAGGTGTGCGTGCAAACCGGATTGGCCGGCGGCCAAGGCGCGATGGCGGGCGTTCTGGGACATGGCGGCGACCGACCGGCCGTGCCTGGACCTGCGGGCGTTTCTGCCGGATAAAGGCGAGCCGCCGCCGATACCGCCGACGCTGGAGGGTCGCTGGCTGGACCCGGATTACCTGACCGCGTTTGCCGTTCACAACGTGGCCAGCATGTACTTCGGCGGCGAGGCGGTGCCGACCAATCCCGTCATTCTGGCCGGCTGGACGCTGGGCTGCGGACCGGACGTGCGGTTCGCCGAGACGACGATCTATCATCCGGTGACGACGTCGAGCCTGGACGAGCCGGTGCGGTGGTGGCCGGGACCGGCGGACCCGTGGCGGGCGAAGCTGGAACGGGTGTACGACCGGCTGCTGGAGGCGGCAGAAGGCCGGTTCCTGGTGGGCTATCCGTTCCAGGTGCCGGTCAACGACCTGCTGATGCTGTTTCGAGGGAACGCGGATTTTCTGACGGACCTGGCGGAACGGCCGGAGTTGTGCACTCAGCGGCTGAGAGAGATGCTGCCGGCGTGGTTCGCCGATCAGGAGCATTTCTTTGCGATGATCGACGCGCAGCAGGACGGCTGCGTGTGGGCATGGCCCGGGCTGTGGTCGGACGAGTTTGTGATGGAAACCCAGTCGGACATGTCGTGCATGATCTCATCGGACCTGTTCGAGCGGTACGTGATGGTCGAGCTGGACGCGGTCGGCGAGCGGTACGAGCGGGTGTGGTATCACCTGGATGGTCCACAGGCAGTGCGTCACCTGCCGACGCTGCTCTCGCGGCCGTACGTTAAGGTCATCCAGTACGTACCGGGCAGCGGCGCGGCGGAGAACGGGCCGGCGTGGCTCGATCTGTACCGGCAGGTGCAGGCGGCGGGCCGCGGCTTGGATTTGTACGTATCGCTTGGGACGATGGAGTTCCTGATCCGGCATCTGCGGCCGGAGGGTCTGGTGCTGCGGTGCGGCGTGCATTCACCCGAAGAGGCCCAAGACTGGATCGACAAGGCCCCGCGCCTGGCCGGGCGAGACATCGGCAAGGGCAAATGAGGAGAAGCGATGAAGTATTCGATGATGACGTACACGATCGCGCGGCAGCAGCCCGACGGCAAGGCGGACATGCCGGCGGTCTGCCGGCTGACGCGCGAGTTGGGGCTGGAGGGGATCGACCAGGTGCACCTGTACGGCTACGAGCCGGCGGACCTGCGCCGCATGGCGGATGATGAAGGGCTGCGCTTTGTCTGCTATACGTTCTCAGCCGATCTGATCTGTTCGGATGAGGCAGCGCGGCGGAAGGCGGTGGATACCGTACTGGAAGGCTTGGACGCGGCACAGGTGCTCGGCGCGCCGATGGTGATGATCCCGATCGGCCGCAAGCCGGAGCTTTCTCGCGAGGAATGCCGCCGGCTGGCGATTGCGACGCTCGAGCGGATCTTCGAGGCGGCCCGCGGCTGTCCGATCACCATCAGCACCGAGCACTTCGTTTGCGCGGCGCCGTTCATCACGTCGCAGGACATGAACGCGCTGACTTCGGCGCTACCGGAGATGCGCGTGACTTTCGACGCCGGTTGCGTGCTGACTGGCGGCGAGGAGCCGTCGGCGGCGTTCCTGAACAACCGCGAGAAGGTGGTCCACGCCCACTTCAAGGACTACGTCGAGGCTCGGGCCGGCGAGTCGGGCATGCCCGGCCTGGACGGCAGGACGTACCGCGGCGCGCTGATCGGCGAAGGACTCGTGGACTACCGCAAGCTCGTCGCGACGATGCGGCGCAGCGGCTATGGCGGGTACGTCAACATCGAATACGAAGGAGACAAGTACCCAGCGGATGCGGCGATCCGCAAGGCGCTGGAGTATCTCAGGAACCTGGAGCAGGAACTGGCTCAGGAAGTGTAAAGGGCTGGATATGAGCAAGACATCGAAGTTGCGGGCCGGCGCGGCGCAGGTGGATATTACGCCGGAAAAGGGCATTCAGATCGCCGGCGACGTGAGCCGCCCGAGACCGGTCGAGACGGTGGAGGACCAGATATTCGCCAGGGCACTGGTCCTGGAGTCGGACGGCCGGAAGGTATGTTTGGTGACGCTGGACCTGTGCTTCGCCAAGGATCCCTGCGTCGCGCAGATCCGCCAGGATGCGGCGAAGGCAACAGGGATCGCGCCGGAGGCGATCATGCTGCACAGCACGCATACGCACGGCGCTCCGGCCCTGGGCACTCTGGTAGCCGACAAGGACTTTCCCTGTATCACCGACGACCTCTGGTGGCTCTGCGGCGACGAGCGGTACAACCGGTGGGCGGTTCCGCAAATCGTCGAAGCGATCCGTCAGGCGAACGCCAACCTTCAGCCGGCGTCGATCGGCTGGGGCAGCGGCATGGAGGGGCGGGTGGCGTTCAACCGGCGCTTCGTGATGCGGGACGGGACGGTACGGACGCATCCCCGGACGTGCGATCCGCAGATTCTGCACGTTGAAGGGCCGATCGATCCGGAGGTGGGAGTCATCGCGGTCAAGGGCGGCGACGGCAGGATGATCGCGACGCTGCTGCATTTCAGTTGCCATCCGACGCACGAGTATCCGCAGCGGTACATCACCGCCGGGTGGCCGGGAGCGTGGGCCAAGGGCGTGCGGGAACTCTGCGGCGAGGCGTGCGTGCCGCTGGTGCTTAACGGCTGCTCGGGCAACGTGCACCATCACCACCACCTGGACCCGACGCACGATGCGGACCACCGGGTGATCGGCAAGCGGCTGACCGAAGACGTGGAGAAGATTCTGGCGGAGATCACATTTGTCGATGCGGCGGACCTGGATCGGCGCGACGTGCGGCTGAGCATTCCGATGCGGCGGATGAGCCCGGAGCGCCTGGCCGAGACGCGGCAGTACCTCCGCGACCACCCGGAACCGCCGTGGAACCGAGATTACAACATGATCGAGTGGGAGTGGGCGTACGCGGTCTCGCGGCTGGGCCTGCACGAGCGGGCGGAGAAGTCGCCGAACGTCGATTGCGAGATCCAGGCGTTCCGGATCGGCGGCGCGGCGGTGGTCGGACTGCCCGGCGAGCTCTTCGTCGAAGGGCAGTTGGCGATCAAGCTGGGTTCGCCGTTCTACCCGATCTACGCGGGCGGCAACAGCAACTCGCACGTGGGATACGTACCGACCCGTCGGGCGTTCGAAGGGGGCGGCTAAGAGACGGACCTGGGCAACTGGTCGAAGCTGGTTCCCGAGGCGCTGGAGATGATGTCGGACGCCGCGATTGCGATGCTCAAGGAAATGAAGGAAGGAGTTCCGAATAATGACAAGTAAGCTGGCGATTCTGGGCGGCAGACCGGCGGTGGCCAAGGGCGTGAAGTTCAAGGTCTGGCCGAAGGCGGACAAGCAGGATGAGGTGTTCGTGCTCAGGTCACTGCGAGGAGAATCCCATGCGTGGGGCCCCAACGTGGTCGCGTTGCAGGAGGAGTTCGCCCGCTGGAACGGGAACCGGTTCGCCGCGGCGTGCAACAGCGGCACGGCGGCGCTGCACATGGGGCTGGCGGCGGGCGAGGTTGGAGCGGGCGACGAGGTGATCACCACAACGCTCTCGTGGACCTCGAGCGCCACGTGCATTCTGCACCACAACGCGATCCCGATCTTCGTGGACATTGACGAGGCGACGCAACTGATCGATCCGGCGAAGATCGAAGCGGCCATCACGCCCAAGACCAAGGCGATCCTGCCCGTGCACTACTGGGGCTTGGCGTGTGATATGGACGCGATCATGACAATCGCCCGAAAGCACAAGCTGTTCGTGATCGAGGACTGCTGCCAGGCCCACGGCGCGACGTGGAAAGGGAAGAAGGTCGGCACGTTCGGGCACTGCGGGGCGTTCAGCCTGAACCAGAACAAGAACTTCTCAGCCGGTGAGGGCGGGCTGTTCGTAACCGACGATGAGCCGCGGTACGTCAAGGCTCGGGCGCTGATGAGCTTTGGCGAGATGCGGGCGCCCGAAGGCAGCCGCGATTTCCACAGCTACGCGATGGGCTGGATGTACCGAATGAACGACCTGACCGCGGCGTACGCCCGCAGCGGCCTGCAGCGGCTTGACCAGACGAACAAACAGGCCCGGGCCAACTGGGTGCGTCTGCGCAAGGCCCTGGAGAACACACCGGGCTTGATCGTGCCGTACGATTCAAAGGACCGGCCGAACAACGGGTACGCATTCGTCATCCGGGTCGATCCGTCGGCCATCGGATACAAAGGGGCGGTGCGCGAGCTGACCGACGGCGTGGTCGAGGCCCTCAAGGCCGAAGGCGTGCCGATGGGACCGGCGCGGATGTCGCTGCCCGCCCACACGGTCTTCCAGGCCAAGGAAGGCTACGGTCACGGCTGTCCGTGGTCGTGCCGGTTCGCCCGCAAGGGCATCCGCTACGACATGAGACAGTTCCCGGTCACGCAGAAGGTGGTGGACAGCTCGATCCAGATCGCGATCAACGGCCACCGCCCGCCCAACGGCCCGCGCGAGATCGACGCCATCGCCGCGGGCGTGCGGAAGGTATTCGAACACCTCGCCGACGTGCCGGTGGGCAAGTGACGCGGCGCGCATCGCGGCTCGTTATCGTTCCAGGCCTGGAATCCATTCGGAGCTCGTCTTCTGGGCCTCGGAGAGCCGATCCTGGACGGTAACGGCCAGGAGGACGGCGAAGCCGAGATCGTGAGCCGCTGAGAGCGTGACGCGGGCGATGGTCTTTTCCGGCTGCGGATTGATCCAGGCGAAATCGTAGAGGCCGGGTCGCGGCCACTTCGGTCCGATCCAGGCGATGGCCGGGTGGTATTCCGTCGCAGCGGGATCGACCGGACACCAGTCCATCACGTCGCGCCCATAGCAGACCTCGGTTTGGGCGCAGGACCCGTCCGCGTACTCGATATTGACGTCGAGGATCTTCGTGGTGGCGGGCAAGGTGCAGGTCCACATGCTGGTGATCAGCATCCGCAGCGCAGCGGCCCTGGCCTCGACGGAAAGGGTAACGCTTGCGGCGCCGCCCTTGTTCTGTGCCTCGGAACGGAATCCGATACAGCTTTTCCCCGCGTTTGCCGACGGATCGATGATCCGGTGGAGGATCCCCTTGAACTTCTGATCACCCAGCGGCAACTCGTGCAGTCCCTGGTTGGGGCCGTTCCATATTCCAGACACAAACCCTTCGTTGCAGTGTGCCGAGATATCGATCGGGTGAAATCCGAGATCGAGCTCCGGCTCGCTGATCGGCGCGGCGGCTTGGGCGCGAACCTGGAGTCCGAAGTTCGGCAATACGGCCCGGACGAACTGCATCGCGCGGGTCCGCTCGGAGAACTCGGTGTCCCAGGCGACCTCTTCGATGAACCACGCCCCTTTGCCCGATCGCACGACGGCGGCGACGCAGGGTTCCGTCAGACCCTCGATATCGGAGTCGGGTGGACACTCGACCGTGTAGCTTGCCACCCGCGGCGAGACCGGCGGCAGGAATGCTCCGTCGGGCCAGAAGAGTTCATCGTTGCTGACGCCGGCAAGCGGACCGACGCCGAGAACGTTGATCGGCGACGTGAGCGTCAGGTCCTTCAGCGCGATGGGCGCCGGCAACAGCGCGTTGACGCTCTCGACGTGTCCGGGCACGGGTCGATGCAGCCAGATGGTTCCTCCGGCATCGACGTACGCGGTGAGCATGTCCCTGTTTTTGGTGAGTTCATCCATCGTCCGGTCGTCGGAGTCGACGACGATCACGGCGTAGTCGGAAAGATCGCGGACCTCCTCCAGCCGGTCCGAGAGCAGGTAGGGCTCGACGCCGAGGGACTGCAGGAAAGACGGAACGGCGCTTCGCGGGTCGGCGAGGACGCCCACCGCCGACCGCGGCCTCTCGCCGCGATACGCATCGGCGTACTCCAACAGGTTGGCGAGCAGGATCCCAGCTGCGGGCTGATCGTCGAAAGCCTCTAGAACGGGAAGCTGGACCGCGATGATCAATCCGCGGCCGTGCGGGATTTCCATGAGAGCGGCCTGCCGCAGTCCGCTCCCGCAGTCGATGATCGTCCGGGCTGAGAAGGCTTTGGGTTTCAGGTAGCTGTAGGCCGCGGTGATGTGGCTTTCCTGCCAGAATCGCAGCAGCTCATCGTCCAGCCCCGCCAGCAGCGGATGGTCGGGAATTCGCAGGTGAACGATCGTCATCGACGAACCGGGGCACGGCGCCTCGAACTGGCTGCCGGGGTTCGCGTCGTCGGCGTACTTCAGAGGCGGCGAGCCCGGAGCGGGCTCAAGCCGTACGGGAAGGAAATCCGGCACCTTCGAGCCGCCAAGGACGATCAGGCGTCCTCCGGAACGAAGGAATGCGTCCACCGCGTCGGCATGGCCGCCGAGTCCCTCCTGGTCGCCACGGACAACCAGAACGTCAAGATCGGCGAACTCCGGCTGATCGGCGGATATCGCACGGATCGGAACATTCAGCCGACGGAACACCTCGTCGGGCAGGTCCACGAGTCCGCACCGGGCCGTCACCTTCGCCTGGGACGACGCGCCGGGGAAGACGATGAAACGCCGTCCGTCGCGGTGCGTGGATTCGCCGTTGGCGAAGGTCTCCACGACAAAGGTGAATGTCTGCTTCTGATTCACATCGGGCAAGGCGACCTCGATCTGCGTCCGCCTGCTCTCCGCCGGTGAAAGGACCATCTCGAACTCGCCCTGCCGGACCGGCGATTCTCCTTCTTCCTGAAGCGACCACTTGACGGTAATCGGCTGCTCTTCGAGACTGTCGTTGAGGGTGGTGACGGTTCGCGCAACCGAGCGGCCGCCAAAGTAGACCGACCGGTACTGATGAATGAAGCTGGCGATCGGGGTGAACATCTCGCGAACCAGCTTGACCTTACCGTTGTTGTCATTCAGTTCGTCCAGGACACCGTTGAAGGTCAGGATCGTCCACGGGACTCCAGCCGTCATCCCGTCGATCCGCTGGCCGGGGATGGTGTAACTCCAGATTGCCATGTGGGCTGGATACAGGTAGCCGGCGACGTAGGCGCGCTTGCCCAGCAGCGGGGCGAAGCCTGCCGGCTCGCCGAAGCAGGAGTCGTATTCGCCAACGTAGAGCGGCTTCTTACGATCCCAGAGCCAGTTCTTTTCGCGGTAGCTGTCGATGGGAATCGACAATCGCCGCCCCGTGATGGGAAACAGGCTTTCGTTGCCGGGAATGCCGGGATAGTGAAGATTGTAGATGTCGGCTACTTCATAGAACACCGGTCCCGACCCTTCGTACATGATCGGACGCGACGGGTCGAGCCGCTTGACGAGACGGCCAAGCGATCTCATTTCTTTGACAATCGTTTCCACCGTTTCGGGTGTATATCCGAACGGCGAGCGTGGAGCGTCCGCAGCCGGCAGGTGGTAGCCCAGTTCGTTCTCCATGCTCCGGATGACGAGGCTGGCATGGTTGAATTCACGATGGACCCATCTCGGGTAGAACTCGCGGAAGTTGGTCCACGTCCGCTGATCGTCCAGCTTCATCTTTCCGGGCAGCGTGGCCATCCAGGCTTCGGAGGCGATCATCAGCCCGATCTCATCGGCCTGATCGAACATGAGGATCGGGTACGGCTCGGTGTGGTAGCGAACGAGCGTGACGTTGACGTTGAAGAAGGAACGAAGGAACTTCTTGGTGGCGTACCAGCGGTCGATCCGCGATTTCTCGTCGTAGTGTACGATGCCGGGATAGTCGTGGGGAATCCCCGCTGCGGCCCCGGGACGGATGGCGGTTTCGTTGATCCGGAACACCGGGCCGTCGGCCCGAAATTCGCGGAACCCGAAGCGGACGTCGTGGCAATCCGCGGCTGCGCCGTCGACCGTGATCTGCGTCCGCAATCGGTACAGATAGGGTTTCTTTGGCCACCAGAGGCGGATCTTGCCTAGATCCACGGGAATGACCGTTTCGGATTCGTTCATTCCCGGTTCGATCGCGACAGTCCGCGGAGGCGACGCGATGACGGTTTCGGTCCCGTCGATAACTTGGTGTCTGATGAGGACCGTCCGAGCGACCTTCGAATCGCTTCTGATGCTCGTCGCGACCTTCAGCTCCGAATTGCGGACCGACGGAGTGACGCGACATGAGTCTACCGCCAGGTCCTGCGTGGCCACAACATAGATCGGATCACCGATCCCCGCCGCCCCGAGACTACACGTGCACGGACGGATGAACGGCATGCCGGGAACCTCCCGGCCCTGGAGCCAGGCCCGCGACCAGACGGGCAGCAGACTTTCGAGGAGTTCCGGAGCGGCGCAGCTTACCCAGTCGGTGACCGCGATCAGGAGTTCGTTGGATTGGCCGGGCTTCGCCGCCGGGGTCAGATCGACGTGCAGCGGCATCTGGTCGGTGTGGGACGAAACAAGAAGCTCGCGGTTGAGAAACACGTCTGCCCGGAATCGCACGCCGCCGAGTTGCAGTTCGATTCGCTTGCCGCGCATCGGCTCGGGAATCGTGAACGTCTTGCGGAACCAACGGGTGTGGACGCCCTGCCAGGTCTCCCAGCGATACGGCAACTCACATGGCGCCCACTCGCCCCCTTCGGGCGGAAGGATGTTCATTGGATCGCCGTCGGCCATCTCCCACTGGCCGTTGAGGCTCATTCGCAGCCGCGGACCGGTCAGGACGTCGACAAAGACGATTTGCTCGTCGTCGATGGCCAGCGGAGCCTGCTTGCCTTCGGCGGCGTCGACCCGCACCTTCACGTATGGCCCGGCGTTGTCGGTAACCACGTCGAGGGTCAGTTCCCTCTTCTGCGAAGCCGCGAGAACGCTATCCACGCTCTCCTCAGCCAGGACGTTTTGGTAGTAGTCGATCACCGTCACCTTGCCCGACAGCATCTGGTCCAAGCCGCTGTCATTCGAGAAAGTCACCGTGACCGGCAGGACGGTCCGGCCGTCCTTTACGCCTGCCGGCCCGTGAGTAACGCCGTAAGCAATGGCGCGTTCCGCGGGCCCGAGCAGCGACGCCTTCGAAATGCGCAGCTCGTCGACGCACACGTCGCCGGCCTGCGGACACAGGATAAGCCGCTTGCCGGGATCGGCCACCGGTTCCCACTGGCCCGTCTTGGCGGTGACCCGCGCACCATCGATGAACAGCACGAGCCCCTGTCGGTGGTCCCACGCGCAGGCGACGTGATGCCAGTTCGTGTCGGTTGGGTACGGGAAGATCAGGTAGGCGTCGTGGAGGTTGGCGAAATTGTGCAGGTCGAACCGCAGATGGCCGCGATCCTGCCAGCGCCAGTACCAGATGCGGACATTCCCCTTCTGGCCGTGGCCGACGTCGTTGGCCACCAGCGTGTGATCCTCGGAAAACCACTGTGGGTCATTGACCCTGACCCAGAATTCGACCGTGCCGGAATTCACATCGAACCCAGCGTCGGAAGCCAGGCTCAGGCCATCCGGGCCAACCACGACCGCCTGGCCGAACCGTCCAGGTACGAAGGTCACGTCGCCCTGACACTCAGGCGGAAGCGAGTCCTCGAAGCCAGCCAGGAACGTCGTGTATTCATCCGACCGCTGAGCTGAGGACGAGTTGATCCTCTGCCCGCAGGCGATGCCAAAGGACGCTACCACGGCCAGACACGTTAAGATGAGCACGCTGAATTTCATGGACGCCTCTACATCAGATCGAACTCAGTAGTACACGACCCAGTAGCGAAGAAAGATGGGGTAATCGTCCGGGTTGGGCAACGGTCCCCAGGGGGCGGACTCGCTGAACCCGGTATGGGCTTTCCACTCGGCATGGCCGTCGAAGAAGAGAAAGGTGCCCGACCCGCGATGCATGGGCGGATTGACGTCGGTCTGGCCGAATGAGCAGTCGGACAGTCCCGAACCGAAGACGTGGGCCCGCTCGGCCAGCGTAATGGCGAAGGCGGTCTCGGCGCGGATGCGACGGGTATCGCCGTTGAGGCAGCCGGGCGCGGATGAACCCCACATGAACCCGTTCGGGCCATACGAGGCGTTCAGAACCTGGAGATTCGGACACGTGACGATCCTGTCCTTGATCGTATAGCCCAGATCCCGCAATACGTCTTCCCATCGCGGGCAGTCGGGCGGCAGGAAATCGTGGTAATCGTCGCGATAGGTGGTCAGGATGATAGACCACTGGCGGAGATTGCTCAGACACACGGCCTCTCTCGCCTGTTCGCGTGCGGCGCTCAGGGCTGGAAGCAGGATGGCGACCAGAACGGCGATGATGGCCACGACGACCAGAAGCTCGATGAGGGTAAAACCGCAAGCTCGCATTCGACGACTGCCGGCAATTCCGCCCGTCATTGACATCTCATTCCTCCTCAACCGCCTCATCGCGGTGTTCCTGGACGCGTTCGACGATTTCGTTCAGCCGGTCGCCCGCGCGATCCCTGGCTCCGCAGGACTCGCGAACGACCAGGACCTGTCTGGCCCGCCCCTCGGCTTGGGCCGAACCGCCCGCGGCCAGGGCCTCAGCATGCCTGAGCATGCCGTCAGCGACGTAGTCGTAATCGAACTGAATGGTCGTCAGGGGCGGGTCGGCTGCGTGGGCCATCGGGATGTTCTTAAAGCCCATCAGGGCGACGTCCTCGGGAATTCGCAGTCCGCGCTTGTGCACCGCGGTCATCAGCCGCAAGGCGTCCTCATCGCCAAGGCACACCACCGCCAGGTCGGTCGCCATGCCGGACCACCGATCCACCACCGCATCCACTTCCTCGGCCCGATGGCCCGCCAGAGCAATGTGCGTGGCCAACCCATGCCGCGATGCGAATCGCGAATACGCCAGAATCCGTCGCTGAAGGTCCGCTTCCTGCGTGTCCCATCCGAAGAAGGCGATATTGCCGTACCCCAACGCCCGGAAGTAGCAGCAAGCCATCTCCACCGCTTCGAAGCTCGCCCGGCCGAAGATCTCCGGTTTCTCAAAGCAGTGTCTCTCGAGACCGGCCACGGGCCCCGGCAGAACGAGCGGGCCTCCGACCGCCTGAACGAACCGCCACAACCGCTCCGAAGGCGTGATGCGGGGAACCCAGGGCAGTATCAGGGCGAAACACCCCCGGGCCATCAGCTCCCGGCCGGCCTCCTCGGCGCCCAAATCAAGATCGCCGATCGTGCGGATCAGCAGCTTCATCTCCCGGCGCTCAGCCTGAACGTGAAGATGATGCAGCAGTTCGGTCTGGAAGTTGTCCGGACCCGACGGGCAGATCAAGCCAACGGGATGACCCGTGCGGACCTCCGTCGCCCGTTCGGCCCTCCCAGTGCTGCGAGGCCCCCCTGCCGTCTCCCGGACAAAAGTCCCTGAACCGATGCGCCGCTCAATCTGCCGTTCCTGTTCGAGAAGGAGCAGCCCCCGGCGAACGCTGTGGTGGCTGCAGCCCAGGCGGCTGACCAGTTCCCGCTCCGACGGCAGCCTGTCGCCAGGGACAAGTCCTTGCGCCGCAATGATTTCCGTCAACGCGGCCTTGACCTTCTCATAGATGAAGGGACCGGATCTCGCCATCCTCCGTCATACCTCCAGAAACGCCAGTGGATAATAGCATAACACTACCATAGCGCTTTGCTAGTGTACCGGCGCGATCCACCCCTGTCAAGCAGATTTCTGCGGATAGGCGGGTGGAACGGTATGCGGACTGGCCGATCAGGGATCAGCCAGTTCCACCGTCAGTTCAATCAGGCAGATCCCTTTGCCGCCGACGGTGGAGGTCAGTGCATTTTCGAAGGCCTCCAATTCATCGGCGCGGAGGTAGTCGATGCCGTAGGCGTCAGCGAGTTTGTGGAAATCCGGGTTGACCAGATCGACGCCGAACCGTCGGCCCGCGAAGTTGCGGTCCTGGTTGGCGCGAATCGCCCCGAACACCCGGTTGTTGCACAGGACGACGGTCAGCGGCGTATTCTCCTGGACCGCGACGGCCAGTTCCGTGGCGGTGAACTGGAAGCCGCCGTCGCCGATGACGCAGACGACCGGCCGGTCGGGACAGGCGATCCTGGCCCCGATCGCCTGCGGCAGCGATCCGCCGAGGCCGCCGTAGCCCATCGGGAACAGGAAACTGCGCGGGCGGTTGACGGGCATACAGCGGTAGATCCAGTAGCCGAGGCTGCAGCGGTCGGCGGCGATCACCGCCTCATCCGGGACAACGGCTCGGAAGACATCGAGCACCTTCATCTCGGTCGGGCCCTGAGCCCGCCGCTTGGCCAGGCGCGCCGCCTCCGCCCGTTTCGCGCGAGCAGACCATTCGGAATTGGCGACCCCCCTATTCGGCAGCGACTCGAGGATGGCCTGCAAAGCGGCTTTGGCGTCGGCGACGATGGCGACGTCGGGCGGGTACGACCGGCCGATCTCTTGCGGGTCGATATCGACGTGGATCAGTTTCTCGCCGAACCGGGTTTCCCAGGCGGCGGTGTCCTCCTGCTTGAACATCGTGCCGACGGCCAGCACCACGTCGGCCTCGGCGACCAGGTCGTTGACCTCGGTCATCAACGCGCCGTCGGCGAGGATGACGTTGGCGGCGGCACAAGGCACGATGCCGCGAGCAAGGATGGTGGGAATCACGATCGCGCCGATACGTTCGGCAAGCTGAACAAGTTCGGCGCCGGCATCGCTGGCCACCGTCCCGGTACCGGCCCAGATGACCGGGCGTTTGGCCTCGGCGAGCAGCCTGACGGCCGCCTCGACGGCTGACGCATCAGGGGCCAAACGTTCAGCCGGTTTTGGGTCCGGGATCGCCACCTCGGCCTCAGCGGCGAGAAGATCGCACGGAATCTCACAGAAGGCTCCGCCCGGCCGACCGGTCCGCAGGGCGAGCATCAACTCCGCGATAATCCTCGGAATCTCATGCACGCTGCCCGCGCGTCGGACGTGGCGGCACACCGGCCGCATGATCTGGATGGCCTCGCCGCAATCGTGCAGGCCGCCGCGATTCCGGCCGACCAGGTCCGACCGGACGGTCGAGGCGACGGCCAGGACGGCTGAGGTGTCGGTGGTGGCCTGGCCCATGCCGCAGGCGATGTTGGCCACCGCCGGGCCGCTGGTGGTGGTCAGGACGCCGACCTTGCCGGAGGCGCGGTAGTAGCCATCGGCCATGAACGCCAGCCCCTGTTCGTGTCGGCCGAGCACGTGGCGAATCCTCTTCTGCCGAGCGAGGGCGTCGTAGACGGGCAGGCTGTGCCCGCCGGGAATGCCGAAGATCACCTCAACGCCGTGCGCAGCCAGACTCGCCGCCACCGCGTCGCCACCGGTCATTCGTTGCATGGTCACTGTTTTGCTCCTTCAGGAAAGTTGCCGCTGGGCTTTCTCAGCCGTCCAAGCGGGCAACTGGTCATGCACTCGCGGCCGCACTGTTCGCCCCACGCGCTGGCTTTGTAGTAGTTCCGGCAGGCGTCCTTGTTGAACGCAGCCAACTTGTGGTCCGTCGCGCCAACTCTTAACTCGTGGCTTTCGCCGAAGGCGTGGGCTGGACAGCTACGCAGGCACAACGAACACTTCTCTCCGAGGCAGACTGACTTCGTCAGCATCGCGTCGACCACCAGCGGCGCAGCGGTGATGACCGAGACGAGCCGTTGGCGAGGACCGTACTGCGGCGTCAGAAACAGGTTGTTAAGGCCAAACGTTCCCAGCCCCGCGGTGACGGCGGCATGGCGATGCGAAAACGGGGCGAATGCCTTCGGAGGATAGGGGAAATCCCACTGCACGTTGCCGGGCCACGAGAGGGTCTGGCCGTACGTGGTGGGAAGATAGGCTGAGACGTGGCCCGCGCGTTCGAGAAACATGGCTGCATGCATGCTGAGGGCCTGGAGCTCGTTGTTGATGACCTCATAGGAGCACCGCCGTTCGACGTGCTTGCGGATCACGGTGCGAGGGCGCCACGTCTGCTGTTGCCCCGATTCGTCGGTGTAGACGTCCTCCTCTTTGATGATCTGGGACTCGGCCATGAAGTTGTTCCATCGCATCAAGCCCGAGACGATCGGCAGCGCGACGACCACGACGGAGCGGGCCTCGGGCACAAAGTCCTTCGGCTGGTGCCCGGGCGGCGCGTCCTCGAATCGATCCACCGAGGCGACGCCGACGAGGGCGGCTTGGCGGCTCAGGTCGCGAATGTGATTCTTCAGAGCATCCGTCAGTTTCTGATCGTTCATCGCTTTAAGCCTGTTTCTATTGCGGCGGCCGCACGGGCTCAAGGCCGGCGCGGGTAACGCGGAAACGGTCCATCCGCATCAGGGACTCGAACGAATCGTAGTGGACGTAGAGGACAACGTCCGGCTCGACCTCGATCATCGCGCCCATCGCCCACAAAGCCGAGTCGAGCATGGTGCCCTGGTCCCAGGTGCGACCGTCGTCCCAACTGCAGTGGATGGTCAGACCCGGCAAACGGTGGGCGATCAGGATGGCGCCGGACGCGGTCCGCAGCATGTTCGGCGCGGCATAGCCCGCGAACGGACCGCGCAGGCACGGGCCCCAGGTGGTTCCGCCGTCAGCCGACCAGGTCTCCCACATCCACGGCGAAAAGACCGGCCGGATCAACGCCATAATCCGCCCGTCGGAAATCTGCACGCCGCAGATTTCGGTCAGATCGAGATTGCCTTCATACTTGTTGCCCTTCTCGTCGAAGCCGGGCGTATCGACGTTGACCAGCGGCGACCACGTGCGCCCGTCGTCGGTGGATCGGCAGGCGTAGCCCTGGCAGTGAAACGAACCCCACGTGTAAATGGTCATATCCTCAGCCATCGGCTTGAAGCCGCCGTAGAGGAACATGACCATCGACTCATCGGCGAGGTTCATGAAGATATGCGGTCCGGCATGCAGACCGGTGGTCCGGACGGCGCTGGTATCCAGACCGAGCGGCTCGGGCGGCGACCACGTGCGGCCGTCGTCGGCCGACTCAGCAGTATAGAAGTCATCGCCTTTCTTGCTCAGATAGATCAGCCGGCCTCTGGGCGTCCGATGGAGACGAGGCATCTGCCATTCATCGTCTCCGACGCCGAACTTCAGTTCCTCCGGCTTCGACCACGTCCAGCCGTTATCGTCTGAACGGGCGAGCAATGCGGTGCTCTTGCCCTGATACGGCTTCTCCTGGACCACGTAGTTGAGCAACAACTCGCCGCTTTCCAGCCGCAACAGGTCGTTGGGCTTCTGCCACAGGCCGTAGTCGCGATCGGGGCAAGGGTGGAACCAGTGTCGCGGCTGACGGACCGCGTTATTCCACGACGGCGGGACCGGTTCGGCTTGGACCGTCACGTCGCGGATGCCGGAGTCGCCGAAGCTATAGACGCCGACGCAACCGGCGTCGGAATAGCTGTCGTCGCAGGCCTCGAAGTATCCGTTTTCGCCGACGCGAACGGCGATCCGATCGCCGCGCAGGGTCACCTCCGCGGGCAGCCAGAGGTTCTTGTTGCTCGGAACCCGGCGGACCATCTCCAGTTTGATGATCTGAAGATAGCCGGCCTCATCCATCTTCGAGAAAGCCACCCAGAAATGTTGGGCCCGGCTGGCTTGGCCGCAGTTAGGGAAGTGCAGCAGATAGAAATGCGAGGCGTCGGCCGCCCTCAGCACGACACCGGCATCGCTGTGGCCGGTCAGGCGAAACTCGAAGCGAACGCGGACGTCGCGGCAGGCCAGGTCGCGATTGAAGGCATAGTGCACGCCCTGCATGCCCTCAACGTCTTGGCGGCGGAGTTCCTCGGGCACCGCCAGCAGGCCGTTCTCACCGTCGCGCCAACGGCCGTTGACAAAGTGCCAGTGTCCGCCGTCACCCATGTGCAAGCTTGTCGTCTCGACCGGCATGGAGTGTCCTTTCCAGCAATGGGCCGGGCCTACAGAGGTCACATTCTCTCGTTTCCAACCCGTTCGATCCACTCGAAATAGCACCGGTTGGCGTCCCACGGCAGGTCCATCATGCACGTACCGCACATGCACATACCGGTGACCCGCTGCTCGCGGATGAGTTGCTCAGCCAGGTCCAGGTGGCGTTTCATCAGGTCGGCTGGGATGTGCTTGCCCGTCCCGAAATCGTAGACGTAGAGGCACAGCAGCACGGGCTTCCCGCCGCTCAGGTCGGCCAGGCGGTCGAGGGCGGCGGGCACGGTGTCGATCTGCTCGGCATGCCAGAGCGGCACCAACAGATGGGCGAAGAACGGCAGCAGACCCGGCAGTTCGGGCCGATCGAGGCTCATCGTGTAGATCGTCCCGCCCAAAGGCAGTTGCGGTTGCTCCACGGCATTGGCGAACTGGAGCCGGGTCAGATGCTCCGGCCGAACGCCCGCATCAATGCTGCCGGTGCTGAAGTCGTCGATGTGGAACGCCTCGACCCGCGGATCGGCCAAAGCCAGTTGCTTGGTCGCCCGAAGCTTGGCCAGCGTGTCCTCCGGATCCAGTTCAAACGTCCCGCCGCTCCCCTTGTGAATGGAAGTCTTGCAGATAAACCGCTTGGCTGACGGGATCGAGTCGAGAGTGGCCCGGTCGATCGGCAGATGGCCGGCCACGATGACGTTGCGAATGCCCGTCCGCCGGACCGCCTCTTCGGTGGTCAGCGCGGACTTGCCAAACTGCAACTGTGCGTAGTCGCTGGCCTCCTGCAGTGCGTTGACCTTCATACCCCACAGCCAGAGCCGATCGAGCATCCTGTCCTGTGTCATGGTTGTGATCCTTTTCGGAAAAGAAGACCGGCGGGTCCTGAACCGCCCTACATGGGACTCAGCATACGTCCGCTCTTGCGCATCTCCTCTACAACCGCCAGAAGGTTGTCTCTGGGATACGGTGGAAACGAGTCATTGGTGTCGCCGATCATGTGACGGTGGCCGCGAACCGCTCCAAGCACGTATCGGACCCGTTCGCGAATGCTCTGGAGATCGGAGTCGTAGAACAGGTTGACGTTGACGGCGCCGCGGGTCACGACCCTCTTTCCCAGCCGGGCCCGTGCCGCCGGCAGATCGTCAACGTCGCCGAGAGGACCGTGAGAGAGGCTTTCGAGCACGTCCACGTCCATGGCGTCATAGACGCCCATGTCGATCAACCGGCCCATCCGCCCGCAGGTGTGAACCCACGTCCGCAGGCCCAGCTCGTGGGCCCGCTGGTGGTGCCGCTTGGCCTGAGGGATGAAGTATTTCCGATAGATCGCGGGCGAGTAGAGCTCCAAGCCGTTGATCGCGTGGAGCACAAAATCGGCCCCGGATTCCGCGGCCCAGCCGAGCACGGCGGCGTCCGCTTCGGCCTGAATCGCAAAGAGACGTTCGAACAACGAAACGTGATCCTCCAACAGGAAGAACGCTTCGGTCGAGGCCATGTAGAGGTTGCAGGTGAGCACGAAGGCGGGTACGCCGATGCTGACATACAACGGGACGTCCGGAGGCATCATGGCCGCCCGCTGGGCGAAGCGACGCTGGACCAGCGCCTTCGCCTCGGGATTCTCAAGAACGGTGCGGGCGGCGGATTCAATCAGACGGGCCATCGCCGGCAGATCGCGCTCGCCCTTGACCAGATGCTCCGACCAGAAGCCGGGCCGATCGGGCACGGTCAGAAAGGCGTCGGAAAGCTCGCCCTCCGGCGTCCTGACGGTGGTTCGCTTCCGGACCGACCCGTCGGCGTCGCTCTCCTCACGAACCTCGATCTCGATGTCCGGCATCAGGCCGGCCAGGTCCAGCGGCGTCAGGCCTCCCATCGCCCAGACAAAGTCAATCCCGGTCTCCGCGCGGCACCGCAGGATCATCTCCGGAGTGACCGGGGACTCGGAGGCCAACGAAAACGACGCCGACTGCCCGCGCCGCCGCACCTCAGTGCCGAAGTACGAAGCCGCGGTCGCACGCGGATCGAACAGCACCACCGGCGTCAGGTCCGGGTCGCCGTCGATCATCCATTCCAGTAGTGGTTTGCGTACGGTCACCGTTTTCCTCACTCCGCTGTGATCGGCGCTTCGAGCAGCCGCCGGCGGAAACCGTCGTAGTCAGTACCTTTGGTCACGATGTAGAACGAGTCGTCATCAACATCCCGCCGAATGGCGTTCAGGATCGGCACTCTCAGCCGACTGCCGCTGATGAGGAGGCGCGGATCCTCGCCGATCCGGCACGGCCCGGCCACGTTGTGGATCTCGGCTGACAGACCGCGTAGGTCAACCGTGGCATAGCACTGCGGATCTCTCAACCGGCACCAGGCACGGGCGTAAAGGGCGACCGACCGGCCATCGCCGCCTTCCCACAAGAACAGCCGCACGTCGTGATCGAGGGCCAGACGCTCTCTGAACGTCGCGCCGACAAGACACCGCGCCCCGCTGACCGACAGCTCGAAGACGTTCTCAGCCGGCCGACGCAGGCCCAGGTAAGGCACGGTCATGGCCTTCCAGGTCATCGCGCATTGCTCGAAACCCTCGCCGAAGGCCACCGCCTCGACGGTCGCGGGATCGTACCGCAGATCGGCGTCAACCATCGCGGCGGCGATGTCGCGGGCGAAGAGGCGACTGACGTAAAGAACCTTGAGAACCGAAGTCCTCCACGGTCCGCGCGTCCGGGACCGGGCCTGCCTGATCTCCTCGACCAGCTCGGCGTGAATCTCAGCGGGCACGCCGGCCAGCCACTCGGCTTTGCCTTCGAGTCGGTCGTCGTCCAGAAACCGGCCGATCGGATTGTCGAGATCGTCCCAGGCGGCGGGCGGGTTTCTGACCGCCACGTCGGAAACCACGACGCACCGCCGTCCGAGCACCCGCGCCGCGTGATCCTCAATATCGACCATCGCCGGAGAGCTGCCGATGGGAAACAAGATCAAAACTTCATCCGCGCCCATCGAGTCCATATACGCCTTCTGAGCCTGGTTGCAGCGCCGCTCCCGCCCCAGACACGCCAGCCAGAGGCCCTCATCCTCGCCCGCGGGAACCCGGTCGCCGTGCGCCGCCCAGCAGGCGGGATGGAACATCAGGTTGATCTTGTTGATTCGCATGGGAGACTCACGCCAGCTCGCGCGTATTGACAATCCCCACCTCGATGTCTTCCTTATTGACCGAGTAGGTCACCAGCAGCTTCTCGCCGTCGCAGAAGCAATTGGGGTAGTGATAGCCGTCTTCCTTGTGTCGGCCGTTGATCCGACGCGTGGTCGGACCCTCGACCAGCGTGTATTGGCGGGTGAACTTGCGGCCATCGTCACTCAGGGCGATCCAGAGGGCCATGCGGTCCAACAGCCGCTCGTGGTTGTTGCCGACGATGTAGAACCGCCCGTCCGACAGCCGTCCGGCGAACGCGCGGGAAAACGAGTTCGGGAAGTCCGTGCGGACCAGGTCGCTCCAGGTCTCGCCGCCGTCGTCACTCCACGTGATCGCCAAGTACCCGGAAATGCTAGAGTCCCGCTGGTACATCCAGATCCGCCCGTCGTCGGTCTGGTACCAGGTGCCCTGCTCGGGCAAAACGCCCTCATCGGAAATGGCGATATCCACCACGCGCGGCGGATCGAACGGTCGCGACGGGTCGTCCCAGATCAGGACCATGCCGTGATGGTCGTAGAGGTCGAAGCCGCAGCACATCAGCTTGCCGTCGCGGGTTGGCCGCGGCCCTTCAAAAAGGTAGACGTTGGGACAGATGTTCTCGTAGTGCGTCCACGTCTTCAGGTCCGCCGTCTCATAGACGTCCAGCCGGATGTGCTGATCCTTCAACGTGCTCATGCCCGGCGGAGCCGTCTCACGCTCAAAATCCTTGGCCACGCAGACGTAGTTGTAAAGTTTGTCACTGGACGCGTAAAGCCCGGCGTTGTTCCGCACGAGCCTGCTGGCCACCGGCGTCGGAACAACCACGCCGTGAGGCGACCAGGTCGTGCCGTCCGCCGACGAGGCAAAGTGTATCTCCTGGCCGACGTAGTCCTCATGCAGAAACCCATTGGACCAGGACGTAACGTACCGGTCGCCGAATTTCGTGACGGCCTGGTGATGGCTGTAGGCCCAGGTTTTCTCGTCGCCGCGGTAGACCATCGACCGCCGGAACGGCACGTGCGGAAACTCGCCCCAGCCGTCGGGAATCACCGGATGCCAGTCGGTCAAAACGGGATACCCGGAGGCGATCGCAGCCACCTTCATGCGGTAATTCTGCATCCGCTTGGCCAGATCGCCGTCGACCACCCGCGCCACACGAAACGTATCCATCGCCATCGGCTGATTTGGGCTCATCTCGTCTGTTGCTCCTGTGAAAGGTGAAGTCTTGAGGCTAAAGGTCCTTGATTAACGTGGCCAGTGTGGCGGTCAGGTCCAGCACGTCCCGAATGCTGACCCACTCGTCAACGCCGTGTAGGTTGCCGCCTCGCGGCCCGAAAAGCACGCTCGGCATCCGGCCGATCTCACCGTAGACCCCCAAGTCGCAGGAAAAGGGCGCACCGGAAACGACGGCCGATCCGCGAACCGCCTCAGCCGCCCGAGCGACGGCGGCGATGGCCGGATCGTCGCGCGAGGTCTCCCACGGACGAACAGAGTGGTACGTCTTCTCCAGAGCCAGATCAAACGGCTCCAAAGCCGGTTCAGTCTTCCGCTTGCCTTCCCAATACGCTTGGAACTCGGGATAGAAATGCTCTTCGGTCATACCCGGGTGACACCAGACGATCCACGAAACGCTGACCTCGCGCGGCGTGCCCATCTGGACCGTCTGTCCGCCGGCCCCGTTCTCGATCCGCCAGGCAAGCACGTTGAGTTCCTTGCCCGGACCATCGAACAGTTCATGCCGGTTCCTTTGTCGCCAGTGCGTTTGAAACTCGTACAGAAGCTCCACCGCCCTCGCTGCGCCCACCAGCGGATTGGCAATGGCATCGCCGGTATACGGCATGCCGCCCTTTCCGGTCAGCCGCAGATCGCCCAGAAACGCCCCGAAACATGCTGGGCAAACCTCCATCCCCGTCGGCTCGGTCACCACCGCCAGGTCGGCGTTATACCCCTTCAAACGAGCCGCCAGAGTGCCATTACCGCTGGCATACTCCTCATCCACCACGCTCTCGAAAAGCACGTCGCCGCGAGGCGCGAAACCCAATTCGCGAAGCACCCGCACCGCCCAGAACGCCGCCGCCAAGCCGCCCTTCATGTCGGCGCTCCCGCGGCCGTAGAGCCGCCCGTCCCGGACCACCGGCTCGTACGGCGGACAGACCGTCCACTCCGCTGGGTCCGACGGGGCCACGTCGCTGTGCCCGCTCAGCAGGATCGAGCGGCCGCCGCCCACGCCCCTCCACCGCGCCGCCAGGTTTTTTCTTCCACGGCTGTAGTCACGCCCGGCCAGCCAGAACGGATGCTCAGCCGCGCCGGCCATCTCCTGCGGCGAAAACAGATCGACCTCCAAACCAAGCGCGCGGCACTGCTCGGCCAGGTGAAGCTGGACGTCAGCTTCATCGCCGTCGGGCGGACGATTCTCGCTGGCGAACCGCACCAGGGCTTTAGTCCACTCGACGATGGCGCCGGCACGGTCGTCGACCGCCTCCTTGATCCGCTCGGCCGTCAGCTCGCTCACAGGACGATCACCTCCCGCCGCCAACTTGTCAACTCGCGCACGCCGTCCTCGATGACGAGCAAGCCGTCCTCGTAGCGCAAGCCCTGCTGCCCGTCGCTCAGCCAGATGTCCACGTTGAACAGCATGCCCGGCTGGATGGCGAAATCCGCCTGCCGGGCCAGCCACAACCCTTCGACCTCCGAACTGCCGGTGCCGTGAGCCGGACCGTAAAGGGTGAACTCCTCATAGCCGTAGCGGGCGAGAATATCGTGGTAGCCCTGGAACACGTCAGCCGCCCGTACGCCCGGACGGATCGTCGCAATCGCGTACTCCATCGCCTCCAGCCCGACTTCCATCAGCTTGCGCGCGGACTTCGGCGGTTCGCCGATCGAGAACGGCCGGCACATGTTGCCGCAGTAGCCCATGTACTTGGCCCCGAATGTGAACTGAACGAGCTCGTTCTCCTGAATCCGGCGATTCGTGGACCGGGCCAGGCTCAGCCGCGTGTTCGGGCCCGAGCAGGCCCACGCCGGATAACTCGCCCCTTCCGCCCCGGAAAGAACCATCTTCGCCCGCGCCGCAGCCTCAAGTTCCCACTCCCGCCGGCCGGGCTTCGCCTCAGCCATCGCCGCCTTCATCGCCTCCTCGGTGATGCGGTATGCCTCGACGATGTAGGGCACTTCGGCCGCCGATTTGATCGACTGCACCCGCCACAGCAGTTTGTCCGCCTCGACGTACTCAGCCTGCGGAGCGCCGCTCTTGAGATCCTCCAGCAGAACCGCTGGGAAGATGTTCCAGTTGGCCACGCCAACACGTTTCGGCGTCCTGCCGCAAACCCTGGGCAGAATCGTCTTGAAGCTCTCGCCTTCGACCTGCGGCACCCATTCGGGCGGCGAGCTCTCGACCAGCAGCGGGTTGACCACGATCCGCTCGACCTTCGAAAACGACTTGGCGAACTCCAGCGACTCCGGCCCGCCGGTAACCAGCGCCGCCTCGCCTTCAGCGGGAACGATCACCGCTGCGAAATCGAAAAAAGGCCAGAAACCCGCCAGATACCGACTCGTCGCCGATTCGCATTCGCTGCTGTAGCCAACCAGCACGTCGAGCCCTTCCGCCCGCAGTTCCTCCTGCACCCGCGCAATCCGCCGCTGATACTCTGCCCTGCCCAACTCATCCAACCGCATACAGGAACCTCCTTACATGGAACTACGGATCGCACTCGTGATCTCGCGGACGTACTCGCGGGCGCAGCGTTCCGCCTCATCGGGCTGATGGGCGGCGATGGCCTCGACCATGTCCACAATCCGCCGGTTGTGCTCCGGCTCGTTGGCGATGTGGCTGAGGATCTCACGCTCCAACTCGCAGGACCGCACCGCCAAGGGCGAAAGATGGTGCGTCTCCCAGACCTCCCCGAGCAGCGGATTGCCGCAGTTGGCCAAGAGGTACCGCCTAAACTCGCGAGCCGCCTCAAGCCGGGCGTCACGGTCCGCCGAACCGAAAAGCCCGTACATCCGCTCGGCCAGACGCTTGAGCTCCTCAATCTGCCAGCCGGTCATGTTCCTGGCAGCCAGACGCGCCGCCTGACCCTCGATCACCTCGCGCAGCTCGTACCGGCAAAGCACCTCCTCGGGCTTCTGATCCTCGATGTACTCGACGAACCGCCCGCCGTAGGGCCCGCGGCTCCGCAGCACGCCCTCCGCTTCCAGGCGAACCAACGCCTCGCGAACCGGAACCCGGCCAAGCCCCAACTCGCGACACACCTTCGCCTCGGTCAGCCGCTCGCCCGGAGCAAACCCACCTGCCCGAAGGTTCTCCCTCAACAGCTCGTACGCTTGATCAGATTTTGATTTTCTAATAGCCACTGCTATCACCGTTCTGTATACACTTTATGGTTTGTATACATTCGCGATTATGCGCAACCCGTTTTTTCCTGTCAAGGCATTTTCAGGCGATCAGCAGGTCAGGCGGGTTGCCAATGCGCCCACATAGCGCCCCAGCCGGCTTGAACGTTCGTGATGACGTCGGTCCGGCCGGTCTCGATGCACAGCACGTGAAGCTGGCGCAGGCCGCTGCGGGTGGAACCGAATACGAGGCTTCGACCATCGGGTGAAAACCGCGGGTGATAGTTGGCCGCCCCCCTGTCGCAATGGGTCAACCGACGTACCTCGCCGTCGCAGGTGGCCCGGAATAGCTCAACCCGATCGTCAATCGCCGCGGCGAAGCAGATCGACCGGCCGTCGGGAAACCAGATTGGCGTATCGCTGCTGCCTCCGTGAAAGTCGTACACGTCGAGGAACTCCACCACGCCGCGATAGCCGTTCCGGTCGGCGATCTTCCGCGGCTCGGTTCCATCCGGACGAACGATCCACGGGTGGCAGTCGTAATGCTGCCCGCTGACGAAGAGGATCCACTGCCCGTCGGGCGACCATACGGGGCCGAAGTTAAAGGGATTCCCGGTCGCCACGTGCGTCTTACTCGATCCGTCGGCGCGGGCGATGTAGACCTGGTAGTCCTCGTGATACGCCACTCGCCCGCCGTCGGGCGAGGCGCTGTAGCCGTACGCGAAACCGTTGGCGGTCTGCGAAAGGTCGCGTTTGTTGCGGCCGTCGATGTCCATCACGAAGGGATGCGAGACGCCGTCGATCAGGGCCGTAAACCCCAGCCGTGATGCGTCGCCCGGCCAGAAAAACAGCCCGGCATTGTAGTCGCTGACCCGCTCGACCGCGGTCGGACTGGTCAGCCGCCCCGTCGCCAGTTCCAGCAGGTGCATGTCACAGCGCCACCCTTCGGTCATGCGGAACTCCCGGTGGGCTTCCTCCCACGCGGCGTTCTCCGGACTCTCCCACCCGCAGCCGATCGCCGCGAACCGCCCGTCCGGCGACCATCCGGCGAACTGCGTCCACGTGTCGCCGTCGCCGATCAGTCCCTCAGCCAACACCGCCCGCCCGGTCCCATTGGCTCGCACCAGGCACGCCCGCATGGTCGCCACATTGGCGTGCCGACCGCCGGGAAGGTCGGTGCGGTACTCGGTGTAGCCGATCCACTCGCCCGATGCCGTCGTCCTGCAAGCGCCCATCAATGGTCCTCGCTATGGAATTCAGAGAGTCTATCGTTGTCTGATTGTCCACTCGTCGTGCTCATGAGGATATCGCCCCTTCACCGTCTCACCAGTCACTGATCTTCCAGTACTGAGGCGGGAATCTAACCGGACATCGTCGCACAGACAAACAAAAAGCATGGAGGACTGGAGCATATGACCAATCAAACGACCTCGCCATCCGGAAGGCTGCAGGCCACCGTGCCTCACCCGAGCAGAAGCGACAGCAGGTCCCAGTTCGAGCCTTTGCGTTTCGCGGCCAGCAGGGGCACCTTGGTGGTCCAGATAAGCTGTTCGGTGACGCTGCCGAGCAGGACGGTGGCGGCGCTGGTGCCGCGGGTGCCGACCACCACGAGGTCGGCCTTCTCCTCGTCGGCCGCGTCGAGAATGGCTTTGGCCTCTTCGGACTCGAGTCGCAGAAGGATTCGAAAATCGACCCCGCGCCCGCGGAAGGGCTCGATGAACTCGTCATACGCCCGCCCGGCGTACTGCCGGAACGCCTCAGCCAGTTCGGCCTCACCCTCGCCCATGACGTACGAGGACGGAATAGGCACGTTGTACGCGTGCAGACAGGTGATCTCGCGAATCTCCCTGGCCTTGGCAAAGGCCACCGCGACGTCTACCGCGTCGGCTGAGTGATCGGAGAAATCAACCGGCACCAGAATCCGGTCGATCCGCGGCCGCGACTGTTCCGGAACGATCAGGACCGAGCACGGCGCCTTGCGGGTAACCCGTTCGGGCAGATCGCCCACGCTGGCCTTCCCAGCTTTTCGCCCGACCACGATCAGGTCAATCTCCTCCTCCCTGGCCGCGCGAAGCACCTCCGTGATGGGCACGCCCTCACGAACGTCCTGGATCACCTCAATCCCATCGGGACTTCTGAAACGAGCGGCGACGGCCTCGGCCATCTTCGCCTCAGCGGCCGGACGCGCCGAAGCGATCAGGTTCCGGTACACCTCAGCTTTGGCCAGCGTCTGATCCGTCCGGATCACGTGCAGGAAGTGCACGCAGCGCGAACCGGCCATCTGGGCCACCAGCGAGGCGTAATGGATCGTCGCCTCGTCCTGCTCGTTGAGATTCAGAGCCACAAGAAGCTTCTGATATCGATGCATGTTCATTCCCTCTCAGAACGGTCAGAACTCCCGTTCTCACGGACAATGAAGTAACCGACCGATAGTGCGATCACGACCACGCCAATCCCCACCAGGGCCAGCGGGTCGTACTTCCCAAGGTCAAGGATGATTACCTTCCTCGCCAGGGCGATCAGAGCGACCAGAAAAACGACTTGCACCCGGATCGCACTGGTGAACATATACGTCCTCATCGTCTCCATGAGTTCCAAGCCGATGAGGATGAGCAGGAACAACCCGAATATCTCCAAGAGTTCGCCGATCTCCAACAGCATGACCGGCGGTGTGACCATGTCCTTGGCGATCACGTAGGCCAACTCAATGGTGGCCAGCACGACGACCACCGTCATCATGACCATCAGCGACCAGATGATTGCTCGTTCGACTTTCTTCATGCCAACCCTCGGTAGCACTCGCCAGTCATGAAATTTTATCAGCGATCTTCATGGGAGGCAAGGGTTGTCCAACACCAGGAGGATCCTGATGTACGCTGTCCACCGGAGGCCGACGAACCATCCATCCCCGCTTCGACGAGGCTGAGGCGCTAACAACGACTGACAGACTCAAGGCTTGAGCACCACCTTGATGCAGCCGTCCTCCTTTTCGCGAAACGTCTTGTAGTACCTGGGCGCCTCGTCGAGTGATGGGCGGTGCGTGATGACAAACGACGGGTCGATCTGACCCGACTCGATCTTCTCCAGCAACGGCCCAAGATAATGCTGCACGTGCGTCTGCCCCATCCGGAACGTCAGCCCCTTATTCATCGCCGCTCCGAACGGAATCTTGTCCAGCAACCCCACGTACACCCCGGGCACCGAGACCGTTCCTCCCTTGCGGCAGCACCAGATTGCCTCACGCAAGACATTCGGCCGGTCGGTCCCCATGTACAGAGCGGTCTTGACCCGATCGTAGATAGCCCCGATGCTGCCTCCGCCGTGCGCCTCCGTGCCGACCGCGTCGATGCAGCGGTCGGGCCCGCGGCCGTCGGTCATCTCCATCAGGCGGTCGTACACGTCGTTCTGCGAAAAATCGATGGTCTCCGCCTGGCCGGCCTCGCGGGCCATTCGCAGTCGTTCTTCGATCCGGTCGATCGCAATCACCCGACCCGCCCCGAGCATCCACGCGCTTTGGATGGCGAACTGCCCGACCGGGCCGCAGCCCCAGATCGCCACCGTGTCGCCCTCCTCGATCCCGCAATTCTCCGCCGCCATGTAGCCGGTCGGAAATATGTCGGACAGGAAAATCACCTGGTCGTCGGTCAGGTCCGACTCGATCTTGATGGGCCCGACGTCGGCGTAGGGAACCCGCAGGTACTCCGCCTGCCCGCCCGCGTACCCGCCGAGCATGTGCGAATACCCGTAGATGCCCGCCGGCGACTGGCCCATCATCTTGCGGGCGATTTCGGCGTTCGGATTGGAGTTGTCGCACAGCGAAAAGAGATTCCGCTGGCAGAAGAAACACCGGCCGCACGAGATGGTGAACGGCACCACCACCCGGTCGCCCTTCTTGAGTTTGGTGACCTCGCGGCCGACCTCGACCACCTCTCCCATCGCCTCATGCCCGAGTACGTCGCCCTCCTCCATCGTCGGAATGTACCCGTCATACAGATGCAGATCCGATCCGCAGATGGCGGTGGAGGTGACCTTGATAATCGCGTCGCCCGGGTCCACGATCTTGGGATCCGGAACGTTATCAACGCGCACATCCTCCTTACCGTGCCAAACGAGCGCTTTCATGGCATTCCCCCTTTTCCAGCAAAGCCCCCGAAGACTACCCCCTTCCAGATTATCGGACCTGACTCCAGCGTGCAAATGAATTCGGCAGAGGCGCACCATCAGCACATAAACTTATAATAATCCAGTGCTGCACGCCATCGCCAGCCTATCCGCCCCAGAAGATCGGAAATCGCCCGTCCATGATGTCCTCGCCGAGACGATGGACGCGCAAACCGTGAGGATCAAGGAAACCCTGATCCAGCCGTCGCCGAAGCTCATCCGCCCGGCCCAGCCGAGCGATCGTCGGCCACTGATCGATGTTCCCGAAGTGCAGGGCGACGTCCCAGATGCTCAAGCCGTCGGCCCCGGCCTCCAGTGCCGGCAGCACGTCGCGGACGTGGGCCTCCATCGCCTCATAGACACTGATCATGGGGAACACCTTCGCTCCGGCGCTGCGGCACGCGTCGTTGAAATAGTCCATGTCCCAGACCCGCTTCGACTCGCCAAACCCGTACTTGTACGGATAGACCTCATCGACCAGCCCTTCTCGCACCAGGCGGCGCAGATCGACGGCGTACCGAAGGTTGTCCTCCTCGATGCCCAGCGTGCAGACGCTCAGCTCAAGCCGCCTGCCGTCGCCGCGCCGGGCCTGCTCCTCGTCGAGCAGCACGCGCAGCTCGCGCATGAACGTGGCGACAATCTCGCGACGAAGATCCTGAATGCGGGAGTCGACTTCCTCGAGTCGCAGCGGATCCTCGCCATACCGCTGCCGGAAAAGCTCGCAGAACGCCGGTTCGTAAAGCACCATCGGAAAACCCCGATTGAACACGATATGCGCCCCGTCGGCACCAAACGCGATCGCCTCCCGAAGCACGTCCAGCAGATGCCTTCGCACCTCGGGCACCGCCCAGCTCATCCGCGCTACCGGCAATCCGTCCTTGTCGCGCAACCGCCACTGCGGATTGTCGCGGTAAAACGGCGATTGAAACACATCCGTATGCGGAGCATAGTAACCCCACAACGCCGGCCGTATACCGACGTGGACCTTCATGCCGAGATCGTGCGCCCCGTCAATGATCGTCTTGGTCGGGTTGATGCCCTTCTCCGCCAGCGTGCGCACGGAGTGGGCGAAATGACGCTGTCCCGGCAGCGGAAACACATCGATGCCCTGGGCGAACCACGACCCAACGGCTGAAGGATACGTCACCTGGTCGGCCCCGCCCAGATGCAGCAGAAGCGTGCCAAAGTCGGTGTCGCGGAAAATCTCGACCTCAGCCAAGACCTCATCGATGGTGGTCGGCCCGCGCAAATCAATGAAGCTGTACCCGTCACAACTGGCGGCCAGATTCCGATGTGACCGGTCCTCCCGATCGCGGCGCAGCGCAGCGGCCTCGCCGTCCGTCAGCGGAATGAGCTTGACGAACGCCACGCCGCAGTGCGGAACGATCCCGCCCGGCTGAGGACCGATTTCGAGAGTCTGTCCCTCCAGGTCCGCGACCCTGTAAAACACCTCGCGGATATTCCAGTACTGGCTGATCGCCGGCTGAGAGTCGCGCGGCAGTGCGCATCGGTCGCCGGACAAACGCAGCCACGCCCGGCACGCCCCATCGGGCTTGGAGCTGAACAGACCCACACTGATCGCATGCGGCCCGCGGACCGGCAACGGCACCCGCACCACCGGCGGCTTGGCCTCCGGAACGGCATAGATCATCGTTCCGCTCAATCCGCCCGCCTCGTAGCTGAACACCCGCCAACGACCGGCCTTGAAACGCTCGCTCCTGGACTCAGCGGGAACGAACGAAGCCATATCGCAAAGAACGACCGCCCGATCCGCGTTGCTCCAGGTGTTCGGGTCGCCGGTGATCCAGGGGGCGAGGGTGGCTGGCGTATCCATCGCACGTCCTTCTTCAGAAGATCAGGTTCAGCCGCAGCGCCGACGGATCATACCGCCACTATGGCGGGCGGTAAAGGCCGATTCGCCCACAAAAGTCCACATTGGCCCGTTCAAGCCCCCCTCCCGACAGGTCGATGAAGGCGGAAGGAGGGAAAGAAGATGACGCACGATCGCGAAGCGTGGAA
>Ga0123329_1000802_pt1 | contig 31196 bp, 24 predicted proteins | sample BioC12SIPDNA_FD_89703 | JGI IMG/M metagenome (GOLD analysis project Ga0123329, IMG submission 89703) | Anaerobic biogas reactor microbial communites from Washington, USA - Biogas_R1_B C12 SIP DNA | ecosystem: Engineered > Bioreactor > Anaerobic > Unclassified | place: Washington, USA | collected...
CCGTCAGGCATGAGCGAATTTCCTTGCCCTTCCGCGTGGCTGCAAGCAGCCACCCTACGCCTGATCTGTCGTAATGCCCTGTCCTACAGCGCGTTGCGCATGCCGAATTGTCGGACAGGCTCGCCCCGTCAGGCATGGGCGCCGTGTCAGAGTATCCGCCGCGCCGCCTACTTCTGCGCCGTGGCGTACAGCAGGGCATTCTCGACGATCATCTGCGCCGAGGGAGCGTCGTAGCCGATGTTGCCGAAGGCCCTGAGGTTGGCCTGCCCGTACATCAGGTCGCGCGGACTGTAGACGCCGACGAGCCGGTCGCCGGCGTAGAGGCCGTAGAGCTCCAGCCGCAGCGGCGACGTTGCCTTGGCCAGGGCGTGGAACGTGAACTTGACGCCCTTGGCCAGATCGTGCCCGGTGGCGGCGCCCATCGAGCCGGTGACAATCGGATGATCGTCGGGCAGCCGCTTCACGGTCCAGCCCATGCTCTCGGCGAACGCCGTGAACGCCCTCTGGAACCGTTCGTCGCCCAGGCACGCGTCGGCCAGGACGAAGCCCCCCGCTGCGAGCCGCTGCTTCAGGGCCTGCTGCTCGACGTCGCCCAGGGTGATGCCCGTGCGGCCAGTGAGGTAGAGCAGGGCCGTCTGCGGCAGCGCGGCGTCGCTCGGCGAGGCCGGCTCGGCCGCCGTCAGGCTCGTGCCGCACCCGCCGTTGACCCGGGCCACCAGCTTCTCGACCAGGCGATACCGGGCACTGACGTTCCAGTCGCCGCCGTGCTTCAGCCGCGCCACCGCCAGGTCCTGCCTCGGACCGACGGCAAGCTGCTTCAGTTGCGCGGCCTTGTTCTTGCTCTGGGTCGAGCCCATCAGCCGGCTGCGGATCTTCGCCCGGTCCGTGGCGTAGGCGTAGAGGTTGTTGCCGAACTGGAACGCGTCCATGCGTTTGCCGATCTGGATGGTGTTCCATGCGCACGACACGTCGTTGAGGGCGAAGAAGATGAACGTCCGCACGCCGTCGGTCATCTCCATCAGCCCGGGCACCGACGAGGTCATCTGCGAGTCGGCGGTCCAGACGGCGTGGTCCTTCTCGATGTTGCGGAACTCGAACTCCGGCCAGATTTCCGCCGCCACGGTCTTCCACCAGGTGCGCACGGCCGCGTTGCCGCAGGACGCCTCGAAGAAGATCGTGCCGCCGTCGTCGGTGAACTTGCGGAGCTTCTTCTTGTGCTCATCGGTCAGGGGCACCGTGCTCTCGGGGCTGAGGTAGAGAATCGGCGAATCGTGCCACTCGTCCACCGGCGCTTCCAGGTTGATGATCTGCCAGGCGAAGGTCTGTTCCTTGATGTTGCCGACATAGACGGCCAGGTTCTTCAGGTCCTGCGGATGGAGGTTCCAGGCGCCCTCAAACTGGACCTTGTTCATGAGGACCGGCGCGCGGCCCTTGATCAGAAAGAGCATCGCCCAGGCCTGGCTCGCCGGCGTGTTCCAGTTGCCGTCGCGGATCACGTGGCCCCAGGCGCCGTTGGCGTCCTGCCGCGCGAGGAACCGGCTCGCCCCCTCGGCGTACCAGTTGTACTTGCCGAAGTACTTGATCCCTGACGCCAGCCCCACGCGCTCGCACGAGTACAGCCAGTAGTCCGGCCAGTTGTTGGCCTTCGGGTTCTCGTCGGGCGTGAACCGCTCGCCGAGCCACGCCAGGGCCCGGTCAATCGCCTTATCGACCTTGTTCTCCTTGTAGTTGCTGCGGCCGCCGCGGCACGGGCACCCCAGCCCCGGATAGAGGTAATCGCGCGTAATGAACAGCGAGGCCACGCCCGCGGCCGTCATCGACCCGTACGTCGGCATCGCCTGATCGGTGGTCCACGGCCACGCGTTGTTGACCTGCCGCCCGTAGTGCCACCCGCCGTCCTTCATCTGCTGGTCGATGTAGAGTTGCTGGGCCTTCAGGAACGGTTCCTTCGGCAGTTCCAGGCCGGCGTTGACCGCCTCGCCCAGCCCCAGCATGCAGATTTGCACGTTGGAGAAGTCGGCAAACTTCGGCCCGCCCACCAGGCGGTAGCCCCATCCCCCGTCGGTCGTCTGCCCCTTGATCAGGGCGTCGGCATCCTTCTTCAGACAGTCCAGCACCAGCTCGCGCGCTTCGCGGTCCACGATCTTCAGCAGCTTCGCGCACGCCTGCATCCGGAAGGCCGTCAGGTAGCTCTGCGAATCCGACTTGGTCAGGTCTTCGTCGAGCATCGCCTTGATGCCCTTCTTCATCACGTCGCTGCTCGGCGGATACTCGGCATACGCCAGGGCCAGCATGCACATGACGTTGTTGGCGTTGGCCTCGCGGCCCAGTTTGCCGATGGGCCACGAGCCGTCGGGCTTCTGCATGCCGACGATGTACTGGCACCCCTTGCGGATGGCCTCGTCGATCTGGTCGTCCGTAATCTCCTGCCCGCGCAGAGCCCCTGCCGCAAGAGCCAGCACGCCCACAAGCGCCACTGCCGGAAGCACTCGCCGTTTCATGATCGCCCCTCGAATCGATGGACCGGTTCGCGTGTCGTTCCCATTATAACCCGAGCCGCCGAGAGCACCAGACGCGACGGCCGCTCAGGACGACGAACCGCCGGCCTCGCGCCGTTTCCGCCGCTCGGTCCAGCGCAGCACCAGCAGGCCCGCCTCGTACAGAATCCACATCGGCACCGACAGAGCCACCTGGCTGAACACGTCCGGCGGCGTCACGATGGCGGCCACAATCACCAGGATCAGCACCACGTGGCGGCGATAGCGCGAGAACGTGGCCACGTCCACAAGCCCGGTCCTGCCCAGGAACAGCACCACCAGCGGCATCTCGAACATCAGGCCGAACACGAGCATCAGCACCATGACGAAATGCACATAGCCGCCCAGCAGCGTGCCGGGCTCGATGGTCGAGACGCCGTGGCCCCATGCGGCCGCGAACTCGTTGTACTGCCGGGCGAATCCGTACAGAAACGCGACGGCCACGGGGTAGATGAGGAAGTAGAAGAAGGCGGCCCCCGAGAAGAACAGCACCACGCTCACGGCGCCGAACGAGCGTACGTGCCGTCGCTCGTGCTCGTACAGCCCGGCGGCCACGAAGGCCCACAGGTGATAGAGGGACCACGGCGCCGTGAGAATGCAGCCGGCGATGAGCGACACGACCATCGCCGTGACGAATGCGTCGTAGGGCGACGCCAGATTGAACGTCAGCGCCGGCGCGTCCAGCTTCAGAAATGCCGGATAGCGCGGATTCAGGATGGCGTAGACCAGGTGGTCGCGAAGGAGGAAGAAGCAGACGGCGAACCCCGCCGCGGGGCCGAGCAGGGCCGCCAGTACCCGACGGCGCAGCTCGTCGAGATGCTCGCCGAGCGACATGCGTTTCTCGTCCGGTATCGGCATGCCGGTCTCTCCTGACAGGCGGCCCAGGGGCACACATCGTTTATTATGGCAGCCCGATGGCCCGCCGCCAAGCCCATCCAGAACAACGGCCGGCCCCGATGCTGTCGGAGCCGGCCGTCAGAGTCCTCTGGTCGCCCCATCGGCCCGGCGGCTCGCACGCGCGGCGGGCCAGGGTCCGAAGGGCGGAATCCGCGACTACCGGTACTTGTTCTTGTCTTCGCGGCCGTACTGGTGCTCGTTATCCTCCTCTTCCTCGTCGTCCTTGCTCTTGGCGGCCGCGGCCTCCTTGGCCTTCTGCTCGGCGATCCTGGCCTGGATGTCGGCGTAGGCGCTCTTGGCGGCCTCAACGCCCTTGGCGATGTCCGGGTGCGACGGATCGATCGCGCGGGCCTTCTTGAAGAGCTTCACCGCCGCCTTCAGGTTCTCCACCTTCATGCCGGCGGTGTCAATGGCCGCATTGCCGGCCTTGCACAGCATTTCGCACGCCTTGTTCTTGTAGACGTCGGCGTAGTTGCGCAGCAACGTCAGTTTCACGTCCTGGTCCTGGATCGGCCTGGCCAGTTTCTCGATGTCGCCGGAGGCCCGCAGGAAGATGCCCGAGGCGTTCTCGTAGTGACGGATGGAGGCTTCCTTCTTGACCCCCTTCTTCTCGCCCGACAGGGCCTCGTCGCCCAACTTGGCCATCTCGTCGCCCTTGTCGGCCGATTTCTTGATGATGTCCAGCCGCTTCGTCTGCGTCTCGTCCAGGGCGGTGCTCAGGTCCACCTCTTTCGAGGGAGCCGCTGCGTCCGGATCGTCTTTCTTCGGTTCCTCGGTCTTGTCACCCGTGCCCCAGTCGATATCGAGGTCCTTGTTGGCCTTCTTCTCGCTGTCGCTCGGGGCGGCATCGTCGGCCCACACGGGCCCCACCGACGCCAGACTCACCAGCAGCCCAAGAACCGCTACCATCACCATGCGGTGTTTCCGATCCATGATCCGTCCTCCAAAAACGTTCCCGCGCAGAGGAAGACCTCTGCACACTACTGGTTATAAACGTGCTTGGACCCCCGTTATTTTACCGAATCCGCTGTGGCGAGAGAAAGACAAAATCGTACTATGTCCTGGAGAGCGCCGGGGCGGATTCGCGACCTCCTGCGGCGGACGAACGGTGGAAATGCCTGCCGCGCGCGGTAGAATGGCGCCGCAGAACGTATTGCACAGGAGCTTGCCATGCCCCGATTGTCCCGACATCGCGCCGCGAAGGCGTGTCGCCCGGTCCTGCTGGCAGTGGCCGTCGTGGGCCTGGCCGCCGCAACGGGCCGGGCCGACGATCCGGCCGCCGAGGCCCTGCAACGGGCCGAGGCCAGCCAGCAGCAGCGCATCGACCTGATTCGCCGCCTCGAGCCGACCGTCGTCAGCATCTTCCGCGTCGATTCGCGCAACAACGAACTATCCCCCGGCTCCGGCAGCGGCGTCATCATCAGCAGCGACGGCTATGCCCTGACCAACTTCCACGTGACCCAGAAGACGCAGACCTTGCGCGTCGGCCTGCCGGGAGGCAAGGTGCTGAAAGCCCACCTGTGCGGCGTGGACCGCACGGGCGACATCGCCCTGATCAAGATCGACGCCGACGAGCCCCTGCCCTGCGCCGAGATGGGATCCAGCGGCGAGCTGGTCGTCGGCCAGTGGGTGGTCGCCCTGGGCAACCCGTTCATGCTCGCCACCGATTTCCGGCCCACGGTCAGCCTGGGCGTGGTCAGCGGCCTGCACCGCTACCTCGAAGGCGGCGGCCTCTTTCACAAGGACCTGATCTACGCCGACGCGATCCAGATCGATGCCGCGCTGAACCCCGGCAACTCGGGCGGGCCGCTGTTCAACCTGCGCGGCCAACTGGTCGGCATCAACGGTCGGATCGCCCCGCGCCGCGTTCGCGGCATGGCCGTCCGACGGGTCAATGCCGGCATCGGCTTCGCCGTCCCGGTCGATTCCATCAAGATGTTCCTCGACGAGATGAAGGCCGGCCGCGAAGTGGATCGCGGGTACCTGGGCCTCGACGAGGTGGTCCCGCACGACGGCGGCCTCCTGGTCAAGCGTATCGGCGAAGGAACCCCCGCCGAAATCTTCGGCATCGAACTCGGCGACGTCGTGCTGACCGTGGACGGCGCCGCCGTCCGCGACGCAGGGCAGATGCGGAATCTGCTGCGCCGCCTGCCCGCCGGCCGCCGCTTGAACGTGGAGCTGCGCCGCGGACACGTGACGCTCACGCGGAGTGTCCAGCTGGCCGGCATCCAGTCGGTGGCGGCGCTGCGCAAGGCCGAAATCGAGGCCGCCGGCCTGTTCTCGCGAAGCCTGTTCCGCGAGGGCAGACCCGACGACGAAGACGACGAGAATGACGACGACGAGGGCGACGACGAGGACAGCGACGACGCGCCGCCGCCACAGAAGGACAACGGGAACCCGGGCGACACGCCCTCGCCCGACGCGCCGCCGAACGGCAACGAACAGCCGCAGGACTCCAACCCGGGCGATGGAGCCCCGGCCCCCAACGGACCGGACTCCGATGGCCAGAGCCAAGGTGAACCATGACCGCAACCCGACAGCGATACTCTGCCGCGACAGTCCTTGCCTTGGTCGCCCTGGTGACGGCCGGGCACGCGCAGGCCGCTCCCGACGCGGCAACCGCCGACGCGGACCCGTTCGCCGTCCTCTATGCCGAGGTGGCCCCCTCGGTGGTCCGCGTGGTCGCCGACAATCACTACGCCAGCGGCCTGATTGTCTCCACCGACGGCCTCGTGGTCACGCACGCCGACGTGGCCGCCGCCAACACCGTCTCGGTGTATCTGCCCGACGAGCCGGAGGTCAAGGCGCGGCTCCTGGTGCGCAACCGCCGTCTCGGCCTGGCCGTGCTGCAACTGCTTTCCGATCAGGAGGGCGGCGCCGACGACGCCCCGGACGCCCCCGACGGCGCCACGGCAGCCGACAGCGACAAGGACGCCGCGCCGAAGCCTGCCGCGGCGGCACGCCTCTGGCCCGCCGCGGGACTCGGGTCTGCCGAAACGATCGAACTCGGACACTGGGTGGCCACGGTCGCCTATCCCCTCGGCTCGGATGAGAGGCAACTGACCTCGCCGGCCATCGGCACGGGGCTGCTGTCAGCCCGCGGCAAGTTCCCCACGCGGCTCAGGTACAAGGACGAGCTGCTGCTGACCGATGCGGCGGCCAATTCCGGCAGCGAGGGCGGCGCCCTCGTGAATAGCCGCGGTCGCGTGGTCGGCATCCTCATCCGGCCGCAGCACCACCGGCAGACCAATACGGCGATGAACCTGGCCTTGCCGGTCGAAGTGCTCGGCCCGCTGCTGAAGAAGGCACGCGAGAACCCCGATCCGCCGCGCGACGAATCCCGCAAGCCGGCGTTCCTGGGCATCGTCAGCGACCAGGCGGCCGAGCGGTGCCGCATCGCAGAACTCGTCAAGGACGGCCCTGCGGCCAAGGCCGGGATGAAGGCCGGCGACATCGTCGTCGAGGCCGACGGCGAACCCGTCGCGTCGTTCGACGATCTGCTGGACGTGCTCGACGAGAAGCGTGCCGGCGACACGATCCGCCTGACGGTCGAGCGCCAAGGCGCCGAAAAGACGCCGCAACGACAGGAATTCACCGTCACCCTGGGCGAGCGGCCCGAGCGCCCCTAGGGCAGGGTCAAGCGAGAGGAGTGGTGTGGTCATGAAACGTCGAATCCCGGCTGCCCTCGTGGCGATGGCCCTGGCCGTGCCGTGGTGCGCCGCCGTGTCGGCGCAGGAGGCGGGCGATTCCCTGGCCGACCTGGAACTGGTCATGGGGCGGGCGATCCGTCGGGTCGCGCCGTCGATCGTCCGGGTGAAAGTGCTCACCCTGAGTCGCGAGGAACAGAAGGCCGCCGAGGCGCTGCTGGAACAGGCGCCGGCCCCGGCGGCAACCGATACAGGCACACCGGCCGAGAAGCCGCAGACAGCCGAAAGCACGGATGCGCCGTCCGACGACGCCGGCACCGTGGCAGCCCTGCTGAAGACGCCGCCGAGCGACGATCGCTGCCGCACGATCCAGAGCGGCCTGGTGGTCTCGGCCGATGGCGAGATCGTGACGAGCCTCGTGAACGTCGGCGACCAGAAGGCGGGCCTGTTCGTCGAGTTGCCCGACGGGACCGTTTGTCCGGCTCGGCGCCTCGGCCAGGATTCGCAGCGCGATCTGCTGTTGCTGAAGATCGAGGCCCGACAACTGCCCGTGCCGCCGACCGGCGCCAAGGCCGATCTGGCGGTAGGCCAATGGGTGGTGGCCCTGGGTCGAACGCTGCCGGCGCCGACGCCGACGGCGAGCAAGGGCATTGTCAGCGCCCTGGGACGTCACGCAGGTGTGGCGATCCAGACCGACGCGAACGTGTCGCCGGTGAACTACGGAGGCCCGCTGGTGGACCTTCGCGGTCGCGTGGTGGGCGTGGTGGCGGCCGTGGGGGCCCGCGGCGCCGACAGCCGCGCCGACCAATGGAGCGACAGCGGCATCGGATTCGCCGTGCCGATGGACGACGTGCTCGCGCGGTTACCGGCCATGCGGGAAGGCAAGCGCCTGGAACCGCCGTTCCTGGGCATCGAGTTCAACATGGTGCGTCTGGAGGCGGGGGCGAAGGTGATGCGCGTGATCGCCGGCACGGCCGCAGCCGCCAGCGGCCTCGAGGCCGGCGACGTGATCGTCGAGTTCCAGGGACAGACCATCGAGACGCCGTTCCAGTTGCTGCACGAAATCGGATCGCGTGCCGTCGGCGACACGGTGACGTTCAAGGTCCAGCGCAACGGCGAGACACTGACCCTGACGGCCACCCTGGGCGCCCGACCCGAAATCTACCGCAGCTGACGTCAAGACCTGTTCGGCGGATTCACCCAAGCGCCCGACTGCCCCGCACTGCGACGTCGTCAGCGCCGGCGACGACGCCGAGGATTCCCCCCTGGATCCTCGGCCGTCGCCGCCGGTGCTGCGTCCAGTAGCGCCGAGACCTTGGCCTTGACCTCGCGCGCCATGGCCAGTTGCCAACTGGCCAACTGGACCAACCCGTCGGCATTCACTCGCAACTCGTCCAGCAGTTCCCGCGACCCTGACCCCTGCTTGTGCGTCCCCTGGCTCATCGCGCCAGCCCTCGACGGCGTGCCCGACCCTGAATCCTCGTGCAATCCTCTTGCAATTGGTCACGACCTGTGCTTAGATGCGAATGAAACGTTCGCAAGGACGAACGATATTCGCAATGGCGTGCGATGTCAAGCGTATTATTCGCACTTGCGACTATTTTTCGCCGGCCGCTTCGTTGCCGTTGGTGTCGCCATGAATGCAAGTGATTCCCCAAACTCGATTTGCGACCGACTTCGCGAGGCCCGCGAACGTGCCTTCGGACCGCGCGGACGGGCCGCGTTCGCCCGCGCCCTCGGGCTCAGCCCCTCCACGTACATCTACTATGAGAAGGGCCGAGTCCCGCCGCCCGACGTGCTGGCCCGGGCCGCCGCGGCGGCGGCCGTTCGCCTCGAGTGGCTCGTGACCGGTCAGGGACCACGCGAGCCCGGCGGCCGCACCGTGGCCGCCGATGCCGCAGCCGGTCTTCCAGCCGATTTCCAGGCCGCCGTCGAGCGGTTCGCCGACAAGGTCGGTCCGCGCGACGGGGCTGTGGCCGCCGTGCGAGGACTCGCCGAACTGCTCCGCTCGGTCGATGCGACCATGCCCAGGACGCCGCGGCCCGACTGGCAGCCGCAACGCGTAGCCGACACCGACGGGATGATTCCCGTCCTGGGCCGCACAGCCGCCGGACTCGTGGGGCGCTACAAGGATCTGCTCGGCGAGGCGCCCGCGGTGTCCGTGGCCGACCTGGCCCGGCGGGCCCTGGGCCTGGACGTGCACCGTCGCGCCGCCGCGGACGTGGAGGCCGACGAAGCTGCCCTCGAGCGCGACGCCGCCGACCCGGACCGCCCGCCGGCGCTGGTCCAGTTGAACGAGCCGCTGCCGTCGGGCGTGGTCGAGTTCGTGGACGCCCCTGCCCTGCGACGGCGGTGCCCAGCGGCGTTCGCCGTGCGCGTGGACGGCGAGAGCATGCAGCCGCGATTCCGCCACGGCGACGTGGTGATTGCCGCTCCGGGGCAACCGGTGCGTCCGGGCCAGGCCGCCCTGGTCCAGATTCGTGGCCGCGTGGGCCTCACGCTCAAACTCATCCGCCGCGAGGACGCCGGCCCCGGCGGCCCGCACATCTGCCTGGTTCCCATCAACGAACGCTACGACACCGAACGAGTGCCCGAGGCCGAGATCGAGTGGATGGCCCCGGTGCTCTGCTCCGTGCGGTTCTGACGGCCCGCGTGGGTCCGGGGACCCGCCCTACGTGCTGATGGTCCGCGTGGGTCCGGGGGACCCACCCTACATTCTTGTCGTAGACCCCGAGCCCGTCGAGGGGCGTGGCCATGAAGGGCGGCTCGCCCCTCGACGAGGCTCGGGACTTGCCGCGAGCCGCCCCTGCGAGCGCCGAGGCGGGAGGCCGAAAGTATCCTACAGAAACTCGGCCATCCCGCTCAGGAGGGCGACGGCGGCCGTGGCGGCGAGGACGGCGGCCAGGATGAGCCATTTCAGCAGCCGCAGGCGGCGGTCGTAGCGGCGGACCCGGTCGGGGCGGCCGACGGCGTCGTCGATGAAGCGCATCCGCCGCGCGATGCCGAAATGTCGCCAGCTTCGGGCCCGTGCGGCCATGCCGTTCAGCAACGCAATCTGCTCCAGCGACGACGTGAACGCCCAGGCCTGGTGGCCGCAGACAAGGTACGGGTCGTCCGCGGCGACGGACTCGGGACGGTGCATCGCACAGGCCCCCTCGAACCGCCGGCCGGGGCAGTCCACGGTCCGGGCGGCGAAGAGGTCGCTCTGCCGCTCGAATCGTCGCGACAGGAAGCCGAAGAAGCCCAGCCAGTAGCCCGCCAGGAAGACGATGCCGCCGCCGAGCACCGCCGTCTCCGGCAGCAGCAGGGCGTCGAGCGCCGCGGCCACGAGCGACATGCCCATGCCGCCGCCGACGGCGACCACGAAGAAGAACGGAATGTGGTGGAACCGGGCGTGGCCGAGTTCGTGGGCGAAGACGGCTTCGACCTGGACGGGTTGCAGCGACTCGATGAGCGTGTCGGTGAGGAAGACGTAGCGCAGGGGCCGCCCCAGGCCGGCGACGCAGGCGTTGACCATGAGGCCGCCCGTCCGCCAGACGATGATGTCGCGCACATAGACGCCCGCGCGGCGAGCGGCGGCTTCGAGGCGTTGCCGCAGCGGCCCGTCGGGCAGGCGGCTCGTGGACCAGGCCACCCGCAGCAGCCACGGACTGAGAACGTAGACCAGGATCATCGGCGCGGCGAGGGCAGCCGTTTCGGCCTCCGCCGACAGGCCGCCCCAGACGACGACAGCCGCATTGTGACAGGCCAGAACGAATCCGTAGGGCACGAGGAAGACGAGCCACTGGGACCGGACCTGGAAGACCAGGTACCGGCCGAGCCTGACCTGCGGCCGGCGGCCGCCCCAGCCGATCTCGGCCGCGCGGCGGACGGCGGACGACATGCGATAGCCGATCACCCAGGTGATCAGGACAAGCCACAGGTACGGCGCCAGGATCAGCAGCCGCTGCTGGAGCCACAGATCGGTGCCGCGCCATGGCGGCAGCCAGGCGAAGACGGCCTCGGGCCACTCGCCGACGAACACGACGGCGGCGTAGACGAGGATCGCCAGCCAGGCGTACAGGGCCATGGCCCGACCGTGCCAGACGAAGAGGGACTCGATGTCGGTCATGCGGCGGATGTGGCGGGCCAGGCGGCCCCACAGGCCGAGACCGACCGCGACGATGAGCACCGTGGCGGCCGCCGGCGCCCACAGGGCCGAGACGCCGGAACCGGGCGACGATTCGGCCGCAGCCGAGACCGACAGCGACAGCAGAATGGCCACAAGCACACGGATCGGCATGGGAGCCCCTCAGCGAACACGTACCGCACCGGCCGATCATACGGCATCGGCGAAGCGCGGACCACTGCAAAAGGGACCCTTCTGGGATTTTGGGGAACCCCTCTCCCTGCTTGCAGGGAGAGGTGCCCCGAGCGTAGTCGAGGGGCGGTGAGCCCGTAGGGTGGGTCCCCCGGACCCACGCGTCCCCCGCCAACCCGCGCCCGTAGGGTGGCTGCTTGACGCAGTTCCCGAGCGCCGTCGAGGGGCGGTGAGGGTCGGATTTCGTGCAATACCCTCCGCGGACAGCCGTTGTGATATCGTACCTGTGGTGGGTCCGGTCGATCCGGAGCACGGTACCATCTCTCAAAGAAAGGGTTTGGACATGAAACGCATGGGAGCAGTGGCGGTGATGGGCTTGTCGATGCTGTTGTCGGCGTGCATGGCAGCCGGACAGGACGGACCTCCCGGCCCGCGGCCGGAGGGCGAGCGTCCGGCCGGTGCGCGACGGGATCGGGTGGGTCTGATGGGGCCGCGGATGACCCCTCCCCGGATGAAGGAGTTGCTGGCGCAGCTTGACCTGAGCAGCGAGCAGAAGGAGAAGATCGCCACGCTTCAGAAGGCGCTGGAGGAGAAGACGGAGGAGCAGCAGAAGGCCCTGGCGGAGCTGAGCACGAAACGGCAGGAAGCGGACGGGGACCAGGAGAAGCTGGCGGCGTTGCGGAAGGAAACGAGCGACCTGTTCGCCAAGACGGAGACGGATCGCAAGAAACTGGTGGACGACATCATGGCCGTGCTGACGGAGGAACAGAAGAAGAAGTTCGAGGAGCTTCAGCGGCCGGCGCCGGCGGTGCCGGCGGTGGTGAAGATCATCGAGGACAAGGCCGAGGAACTGAAGCTGACGGACGAGCAGAAGGAAGCGGTGAAGAAGCTGGCCGAGGAATACAAGCCGGCGGAAGCCACCCCGGAGCAGCGTGAGGCCATGGAGGCGGCTCGCGAGAAGATGCGAGAGCTGCGCGCCAAGGGCGCATCGCAGGACGAGATTCGCAAGGCCATGGAAGAGATGCGTGCCAAGCAGATGGAAGGCGCGGCGAAGGCCGAGCAGCAGGGCCGCGAGTTCATGGCGAAGCTGGGCAAGATTCTCAATGAGGAGCAGATGAAGACGGTCAAGGACGCGGCGCAGGCTCAGGCCGAGCGGCGGCCGAGGCCGGAAGGCAGAGAGCGGGGACTTCGGATGCGCCGGCAGGGCGATCAGCCCGAAGGGTCGAATGCGGCTCCGAAGGACGACGGCGGCAACGGGGCCGAGTGAGTGTCGGCTGGATCCTGACAACCCCTCGGGCGCGACGGCCGGCAGCGGCAGTCGCGCCCGAGTCGTTTCTGCGCAGGAGCCACAGTGTGCGGCGCGGCCGGCGGCCCCCTCTTCCTTGAGGCATGACGGGCGGCTCCCGAGCCGCCCCTACGGTAACGCCACCGTAGGGTGGGTCCACCCCGGACCCACGCGGACGCTCGCGCTCGCCCCTCACCGCCCCTCGACTGCGCTCGGGAGTTGCTCAAGCAGCCGCCCTACTTCGTCGGTGCGACGGGGGCGGCGTCCTTGGCCTCGGGCATCGCCAGCCAATGTTTGTAGCCGGGCGGCGGGTCGTTGGACTTCTCTTTCACGTCGTGGTGATCGATTTCCTCGATGTCTTTCCAGAAGTTGAAATCCGGACTGGTCACAACGGTGTGGCACCGTTCGCAGGCCCGCTGATTGAGCGGGAAATCCGGATCGGACTTGATGCCGCGATCGTTGTGGTCGTGGGTCACGGGGTGACACGCCTGGCACGAGACGTTGGCCAGTTCGGGCGTTTCGGCCATGCTCTTGAAGCCCGAGGGCCGCCGGTTGCCCATGGTGTGGCAGCTCCAGCACTCGCGGTCCTCGGTGCGTTTGGCGTCCACGAGGGTCTGCCAGGCGCGGGCGTGCTTGGTGGTCATGTGCTGCTTGTAGATTGCCTTGTGGCAGGGTTCGCAGGTCTCGGACGACTGGAACACATCGGGGTCGTCCTTGGAGTAGACCTCCGGCCGCACGTTCTGTTCCTTGACGTAGCGGGCGTAGATGGCCTCGACGTCGGGGTCCTTGGGCACGGTGCCGCCGGCGACGCCGAACTCGTGGGCCAGGACGCGGACGTGCCGCCGCGGGTCGATGCCGAGCCGCACGATGCCCACGAAGTCGCCGGCGACGCCCGCGTTGACGACCAGGGTGCTGCCGATGCGGATCGGGTGCGTGATCAGTTTCTCGTCGTGGCCGCCGACAATCAGGTTGATCCGCGGAAACTCGTAGGCCAGTTTGCAGTCCAGGGACTTATCCTGCTGGCTGAGCAGGACCACGTAATCCACCTTGCCGTCCATCTCGGCAAGCACCTCGGCGACGGCCTGGCGGACCGGCCGCCGCGCGACGCCCTCGGGGAAGGCCGTCTCGTCGAAGACGTACCATCCCTCGCCGCTGTCGGCGACGATGGAGAAGATGCCGACCTTGACGCCGGCGAGCGTCCTGATGACATAGGGCGGGGCCAGGGGTTTGCCATCGGCGTCGCGGAGGTTCGCGGCCACGAACGGCAGACGGAACTGCGAGGCCAGGTCGCGGAACACGGGGACTCCCTCGCGCAGCTCCTGGTCGCCGACGGCGACGGCGTCGAAGCCCATGAGGGCGGCCGCTTCGGCCACGTAGCGCGACTTGCCGGGCAGATCCTTGTAGGGCATGAGGTCGCCGGGATGGACGTGCAGCACGGGGCGACCGCTCTCGCGGAGCCAGCGGACCACGGTCCGCTCCTTGGTCATGCCGCCGGCGATGTTGCCGTCGCAGCCGCAGGCCTCCAGGGTGCCGTGGGTCACGCCGCTGTAGACCAGGAGGGCCTCGGTCTCGCCGGGCTGAAGGCGGACCAGGCCGGAGCCGCCCATGTGCGGCTGAAGCTGCCGGCCGCCCTCGGCGGCGGCCTGCTGGGGCTCGACGGGTTGCATGGTATTGTCGGCGGCGCCGGAGCAGGCGCCGAGCCACACAGCGGCTCCGGCCAGAACGGCGGCTGCGACGACGACACCGATTCTTCCCCAGCAATAGATCATGGAGCACGCACCGTTCGTGGGCAGCCAGGCCGAAGCAGAGTCTCGCGGTCGGTCTCCGCACCGCCGTGTCACGGCGGCCGGCCGACGGCTGTCCTATGATACGCAACAACCCGCCGTTTGTCCTGCGCCTTGTGCGCAGAAAACGACCTGCGAGGCCGGCGACGGTCCCCGCAGGTCGTTATTGAATCATGCTCACTCGGCGACGTCAAGCGGCGGCAGCGCCACGTGCAGCACGCGATGCATGCCCTTGATGCCGTTCAGGGCGGCCAGCGTTCCGTCCTTCGGCGCGCTGTCCAGGGTGATGAAGAGCGTGGCCTCCTGGCCGCGTTCGCCCTGGCGGCCGCAGGTCATGTAGGCGATGTTGACGCCCTGCTCGGCCAGAACGGTGCCGGTGTGGCCGATGACGCCCGGCCGGTCCTCGTGGAACGTCATGAGGATGTTGCCCTCGGGAGGCACTTCCACGTCGATGCCATCCACGCGGACGATGCGCGGATGGCTGCCGCCCAGGAGCGTGCCGACCATCGAGTGGGTTTCCTTGTCACTCTCGATGACCGCCTCGACGGCCGTCACGTACGAGCAGTGCTCCTCGGTGAGCGTCTCGACCACCTCGACGCCCTTGTCCTTGGCCACCAGCATCGCGTTGACCATCGTCAGCCGCTCGTTCACGCGGCCGTGCAACAGGCCCATGACGATGGCGATGGTCGCCTGCCGGTACGGCAGCTCGCAGACGGCGCCGCCGTAGTTGACGGTGAGCTTCTTCATGCGTCCGCGGTTGAGCTCGCCCAGGAGCATGCCGAGCCGCTGGCCGAGTTGCAGGTACGGCCGCAACTCCCCGGCCCGGGCGAAGTCGATGGCCGGCATGTTGACGGCGTTGGCCATGCCGCGGCCGGTGAGGAAGTCGGCCATGATCTGCGCCGCCTCCTGCGCCACGAGCAACTGGGCCTCGGCCGTCTGGGCCCCGAGGTGCGGCACGGCCAGCACCTTCGGATGATCGGCCAGGCGACGGTCCTCGGGCGGCTCCTTGACGAAGACGTCCAGGGCGGCGCCGGCCACCTTGCCGCTCTCGAGGGCGTCGTACAGCGCGCCCTCGTTGATGATGCCGCCGCGGGCGGCGTTGATCAGCATCACACCTTTCTTCATCTTCCCGAGTTGCTCGGCGCCGATCATGCCCACCGTGTCCTCCGACTTCGGCACGTGGACCGTGATGATGTCGGCCTTCGTCACGAGGTCGTCGAGATTCTTGACGACCGTGATGCGCTGCTCGAGGTCCTTGCTGCCGGCGAAGAAGGGATCGTACCCGATGACCTTCATCTCGAAGCCCAGGGACCGCAGGGCGACGGCGGTGCCGATGCGGCCGAGGCCGATGACGCCCAGGGTCTTGCCGGCCAGTTGCGTCCCCTTGAACGACTTGCGATCCCACTGGCCGCCCTTGAGGCTGGCCGACGCGGCGTGAATCTTGCGGGCCAGGGCCAGCAACAGCGCCATCGTCAGTTCGGCCGTCGAGATCGTGTTGGCGTCGGGCGTGTTCATGACCACGATGCCCAGTTGCGTCGCCGTCGGCACGTCCACGTTGTCCACGCCCACGCCCGCGCGGGCGATGGCCTTCAGGTTCGTCGCCTCCTTGAGCACGTCGGCCGTCAGCTTCGTGCCGCTGCGGATCACGATGCCGTCGTACTCGCCGATGATCGACTTCAGCTCGTCCACGGACAGGCCCGGCTTGTCGTCCACCTGGAAACTCTTCTCGCTGGTGAGGATCTTCAGCCCCTCGGGGGGCAGGCTGTCGCTGACCAGCACTTTCAACTTTGGTTTTGCTTTCGCCATGGGGCGTACTCCCGAGTGCCGATGCACTCTATTTCGGATGCGTCCCGGCAGGCGCCGGGGCGCCGTCGTTGCGTTCAGCCCGCCGCCGTCACTAGGCGCCGGCGAGCACCTTCTGAGCGGCCGCGACACCGCGACCGATCTCGACCTTGGCCCCGAGATCGCGCAGAGCCATCTCCAGACCCGCCACCTGCGCCAGCGTGTCGAAGTTGTCCACGTAGCCCATGTGGCTGAAGCGGACGATCTTGCCCTTGAGCTGCGACTGGCCGCCGGCGATGCGCAGGCCGTAGTCCTTGGCCAGCTTCTTCGGCAGCGCCTCGCCGTCCACGCCGTCGGGAACACAGATGGCCGTCACGCTGTCGCTGGGATTGCGGCTGTAGACCGTCAGCGACAGGGCCTGGGCAGCCTCGCGCATCGCGCGGGCCCGCAGGCTCGTCTCGGCCCAGATGCTCTCCAGGCCCTGGGCGCGGATCATGCCCAGCGCCGTCTTCAGGGCCAGGATCAGCGTGTTGGCCGGCGTGTAGGGCGTATCGCCCTTGGCCAGATTCTTGGCATAGGCCGGAATCTTCAGGTAATAGGACGTGTTCTTCGTTTTGGCGATCTTGGTGGCGGCCTTCTCGCTGCACGCCAGCATGGCCAGACCCGGCGGCAGCATCAGCGCCTTCTGCGAGCCGGTGACCGGGATATCCACGCCCCAGTCGTCCATGCGCATCTCCAGGGCGCCGATCGACGTGATGCAGTCGGCCACCAGCACGGCCGGGGTCTTGCCGACGATGCCGGCAATGGCCTTCAGGTCGATGGCCGTGGCCGTGGACGTCTCGCTGTGCGTCACGTAGACGGCGACGATGTCGGGGTGCTTCTTCAGGGCGTCGGCGATCTGCTGCGGATCGGCGGCAGTGCCCCACGGCACGTCCATGGTGATGACCTCGGCGCCGACGGCCTTGCCGAGCTCGGACCAGCGTTCGCCGAACTTGCCGCCGACGACGGCCAGCATCTTCTCGCCGGCGCCGACGACGTTGACCACCGAGGCTTCCATGGCCGCACTGCCGGAACCCGTGATCGTGTAGACGTCGCGCGACGTCTGGAACACGTATTTCAGCAGTTCGGTGACTTCGCCCAGGAGCGATCGGAACTCGGCCGTCCGATGGTGCGTCACGGGTCGCGCCAGTTCCAGCAGCACCTCGGGCGGGACCTCCGTCGGCCCGGGGGCGTACAGCCTTTTCTTGTACACGGTCGTATCCTTTGCATCAGAGGTGTAACAGCCCGCTTACACTTCAAGCCAACCACTGGCTTGTTCCACCATAGCGGGCAGGGTCTCTCGCATCGCTACCAGATCCTTGTCGCCGACGTTAACGACCTCGCAGAGGGCTGCGACGTCGGCGGGCTCGGCCTCGACGGCCGACTCCAGAAATGTGAAGCCGCAGCCGTCGGCCACGTGCTCCGCCAGGGCCACGACCACCGGCAGCAGCCGGTGCTCATCGGCCAGGCGCATCGGCTTGTGGTGATAACCGGTCACGAACTGCATGTTCCGCGGGAACTTCCAGACCTCGGCCAGGGCCTGGCCGATCTGCTGGTGCGTCATCTCGAACACGGCCGATTCGGCCTGGATCAGCGACTTGCCGGTCCCGAGGCCCGAGGCCACCTGGGCGAACCGGTCGGTGGCGAACTGGTACTCCACCAGGATGCCGATGTCGTGGATCACGCCGGCCAGGAACGCCTCTTCGCGCAGGCTGCGGAAGCCCGCCACGTTGACCAGGTTCCGCGCCGTCACGGCCGTGGCGATGCAGTGAAGCCACAGCCGCTTGGCGCTGAACCCCGGGATGTTCTTGCCCTCGCCGGTGAACAGCGACGCCATCGTGGCCGCCACGGCCAGGTTGCGCACCGCCTGGAACCCCAGCAGCACGATCGCGCGGTCCAGGTCGCTCACGCGGCCGGGAAGACCGTAGAACGCCGAGTTGACCACGCGCAGCAACTTGGCCGACAGGGCCATGTCGTGCTTCAGCACTTCGTTCAGATCACGGGCGGAGGAGTCGGGGTCTTCCGTGATGCTCAGAATGCGCTGCGTCACTTCGGGAAGCGTGTTGAGCTCGGCGACACGTTCGAGCAGCCGGGCCACGTCTTGCTTAGCCATGCCATTCTCCGTAGAAGCAACGCCCCGGTCACAACGACCCCGATTATATGGAGTGACCCGAAGAATGCAAGAGCCGTCGCGGGCAATCCGGCCGATGGGGCGCACGTCACGTGTGCAGGCAACGGCGGACAGCGATGTAGGGGGCGCTCGCGAGCGACCCGCGAGGGTCAAGCCACGGCGAGGGCGGCTCCCCCCTCGACGAGGCTCGGGACTTGCAGCGAGCCGCCCCTGCGGTGGGCGTTGCTCCCAGACGAATCGCCTGTCCACAAACGTGACGTACCTCCCGGCCGATACGACTTTTGCTGTCCCACTTGACACGAAAACGCCGACCAGATAGGGTGTCGGCCCGACTCTGGAGCCGCTGCGGCGGCGCATCGACCCCTGGAAGGCAGCCTGAACCCTATGACGTCCATCCCTTCGGCGGACATTCTGGCACGGCTTCAGGCCGTGATCGACCGTGGCGGCCCCCTGCGCCGCCCCAAGCACACCCGCTACGACGCCGGTCACACCTTCGACGTCCAGGCCACAGGCGTCTGTCCGGCCCGCGCCGGCCGCGTCCGCATGACCGTCGAGAAGTTCGTCGGCGGCGGTTTCGCCGGACAGGTCTACCGCGTGCGGCTCGACGCTGCCGAGTTCGCCGACGGCCCCGTGCCCGGACTCGAGGTCGGACGCACCTACGCCGTCAAGATCATCATCCCGCCGAGCGGTTTCTCGCTGCTGTTCCGCAACGCCGTCTATCGCCTGGCCTACCAGGGCCCCTTCTCGGCCCAGGTGCATCCGGCGGCGGCACGCAGCGGCGTCCTCTGGCAGAAGCTCATCCGCCGCGCCGCCGAGATCGAGTTCGGACGCACCGACGCCGTCTGCGACACCTACGCCACGTTCTTCGAGCCGGGCCTGGGTTCCTATGCCGAGATCAACGAATGGGTCGCCGGCCGCAACTGGAAGTTCGAGCTGGACGACCGCTACTTCGACCGCGCCGACGCCGACCCGGCCGAGGCGTCGCCCGATTTCGCCGCGATGCCTTCGCCCGAGCTGGCCGCCAAGAAGTGGTTCATGGCCCGGTTCGTCCGCTTGCTGCACCGCATGGGCGCGCCGGAGTTCGCGCGGCAATACGAGTGGTGGACCGCCAAGAGCCAGCCCAACGTCCTGAAACGCCTCGACGCCGGCCACGGACCGGCCGACGGACTGTGCGCGATCGACTTCCGGGCCGGCCTGGCCCTGCTGCCGTTTCTGCCCATGAGCCCGGCCGACGTCAAGCTCATCCTGACCGGCCTGCGGCGCGGCGCCCTGGTGCAGTTCGATCGCGGCGACCTCCGGCGCCTGGCGGTCTTCGTCAATGAGCACGCCGACCGCTTCGAGGACCTGCGGCCCGCGCTGGACGAGTTGCAGCAGACCGATCCGGCCTATCGCGCCAGTCTGCCCGACGTGACGCATCACGGCCTGCGGCCCCTGTGGGACGGGCGGCTCCGGGCGTCCATCGCCGACGGCTTCGTCCGCGGCTGGCGCGTGCGGCACCTGTGCGACGAGAGACACGAAGCGAGCTTCCGCTCGTCGCGCGCCAAATTCCTGGCGTTCTTCCTCCTCGGAGCCATTCCTCTGCTGGGCCGGTTCCTGCGCGAGCTCTGGGCGGTGGACACGTACCGCCGCCACGTGGCCTCGGCCCTGACCAGCTGGACCTACTTCCGCAACGCGCTGTGCGCCCGGCAGGCCGAGGCGCTGAAGGACTGGCACCGCCAGGGCCGCCGCGGCGACGAGGCGGTGGCGCGCCTGGCCGAGCGACCGTGGCGCTTCTGGCCGCAGGCGGTCACGCTGGCGCTGTTGCCGCCGTCGTGGCACCGGTTTCTGGCCGAGCCGCGCTTCGCCTGGACATCGGTCAAACGGACCGTCGGCGGATTCATCCTGTTCATGAAGGACCCCGACTTCCGGCGCAGGTGGCTGGAGGAGATCATCGACGAAGGCCACCGCAGCGGAGCGCTCAGCGACCAGGAGTACGCCGAGTTGCGACCGAAGGCAAGCGATCCGTACATCCGCACCTACCTGCTCTGTGTCGCCGGACACCTGGCCACCCTCCCGATCACCCAGATCGTGTCGGTCCTCTTCGCCGTCTACGCCCTGTTCCACCTGGGCAAGACGTGGCAGGAATCGATGGCCTACGCCGTCGGCATCCTGGCCCTGTTCCAGGTCATGCCGGTCTCTCCCGGATCGGTGTCGCGCGGCCTGTTTGTCATCGGCGTCATGATCGCCAAACGCAACTTCCGCGACTTCTGGGTCGCCGCGGTCATTTCGTTCTGGAAATATGTCGGATACCTCGGGTTTCCGGTACAGATGGTCACCCGATACCCGGTGCTGGCGCGGCTGATGGCCGGCCGCTGGGCTGGCGGCGCCGTGCGATTCGTCCCCGTCTTCGGCGAACACGGGGCGCTGCTCGAACACGGCGTGCTGGACCTGTTCTTCAACGAGCCGATCTCGATCCGCCGCCGCATTGCCGAAGGCAGGGAATCCGTCGCCCGCCTCGTCGTCAAGGGCCTGCTGGCCGTCCTGTGGCTGGGCTCGACCGCGGCCGCCGTCGTCATGCTCGTCCGCCTGAAACCGGCCGAGGGCACCGAGACCCTGGTGCCGCGCGACCTGGTCCCGATCTTCGCGGCCGCGGCCGCCGCCGTGCTGGCCGTCGCGGCCTGGGCCGCGCTGGCGCCGCGCTTCGCCCGCGTGCGACGATGGTGGTGGCTGCCGGCGCTGGTGTCGCTGGCCGCCGCCGCGACCACCGCCGCCCTCCACTGGAACCTCGTGCGGACCCTCTGGTAACCCCGGCGTCGGGTCTGTTGACCCGACCTACGCGTTTGAATCCTCCGCGTGACCAGACCTACATGCTCGCCGCGCCAACCGTAGGGGCGGCTCGCGAGCCGCCCGCGCGACGGACGACAACGACCATGCCTGACGGGGCAGGCGTGGCGCCCAGTTGCCGGCAACGCGCAGGCAGAGCCTTTTCTTTTGACACGGACGCCAGTGCGTCTAGAATCGCAGTGTCGGGCCCGGCCGCCCGCGAGGCGGCAAGGGCCGACGGCGGAAATCCTGTGACAACAACTCACCCAGGCGAGGGCGTGTGACCATGGCCAAGAAGAGCGAAAGCTTCGAGTTCGTGCGGTTGGTGGAGTCCGAGCGGCGCGTCGGGCCGACGCTGGCGTCGGTATCGCGGCACTGGAACCCGGCGGAAGAGCGGTTCCTGTTCATCAGTCCGCACGACGACGACGTGGCTATTGGCGGCGCGTTGATGATCCAGGCGGCCCTGGCCGACAACGTGCCGGTGGACGTGGCTGTGGTGACCGACGGGGCCCAGGGCTACTGCTCCCTGGAAGAGAAGGACACGATCAGCGACATCCGCCGCCGCGAGACCTTCGCCGCCTACAAGCTGCTGGGCGTGCCCAAGGAGAACATCCACTGGGTGGGCTATCCGGACTGCCAGTTGTCGCGATACGTCGGCCGCCGCCCGGCCACGTCGAGTGACCCCGTGCAGAGTCACGGCTACACGGGCCTCCAGCACACGTTCGTGGAACTGCTGCGACGGCTGCACCCGAACCAGGTGTTCCTGCCGACCGTGGCGGACCTGCATCCGGACCATCGCATGGTGCACAGCGAGATGCTCATCAGTTGCTTCCACGCCAGCGGCACCATCTGGCCCGAGCTGGGCCCCCCGCTGAAGGCCGTGCCGTACATCCACGAGTTGGCCGTGTACTGCAACTTCCCGTCAACGCCGAAGCTGCGCGTCGAGGCACCCGACGCAGCCATGAGGCGCAAGCTCAAGGCCATCGCCGCGTTCAAGTCGCAGAAGCAGATCGACAAGCTCGTCGAGATTCTCGAGCGCGGCGGACCGTGGGAGTACCTGCGTCCGGTCGATTTCGCGCTCTACAACCCGAGCGTGTACCGCGACCAGTTCGACGAGCCCCCGCGCATGCGGACCATCTTCCGTTGAGGCCGCCACGGGCAACCATTGTCGTCCTGAGGAGGCACCGCGATGGACCGAGACGCCGAACACCTGAATCTGCTGTCGATCTTCACGTACATCTACGCCGGCCTGATGGCCCTGACGTCCTGTGTCGCGATCATCTACGTGGGGCTGGGCATTGCCATGATCGCGGCGCCGCAGACCATGGGCGGCCCTGGCGGTGAGTCGCCGCCGGAAGCCCTGGGATGGATCTTCATCCTTCTCGGCGGCTTCGCTCTCCTCCTGGGCTGGACCATAGCAGCCCTGATCGCCCTGGCCGGACGCAACCTTCGTCGGCGCCGCCGCTACTGGTACTGCTTCGTCATCGCCTGCCTGATGTGTCTGAGCGTGCCGATGGGCACGGTGCTGGGCGTCTTCACCATCCTGGTGCTGTGCAGGCCGACGGTCAAAACCGCCTTCGGCCTGGCTGCCTGAACGCCCCCGCGTCGCCGCGTGCGACGCACTCCAGGGTGCGCGACAGAATCGCCGTGTGTTCGACTCATCCGGCACCCCAGCACCAACCCCTCCCCCTTCCAAGCAGTGAACCCCTCTCCCTGCGTGCAGGGAGAGGTGCCCCGAGCGACCGCGAGGGGCGGTGAGGGTCGAACGCCAGAGTCCGCGTGGGTCCGGTGGACCCACCCTACGCCCGGGGTCACACCAACGGTTCACTTGCCCTTGCTGCGGCTCCGTTTGCCCTCTTTCGGGCAGGCGCCGAACGCCAGAATGAGCACCAGGAGTACTTCGCCCGCCGGCAGCAGCGCCAGCAGGCCGTAGGCCCAATGGCGGCCCACACGGGCTGCGATGCGGCAAAAACAGTAAACCCAGAAAAGCCAGAAGCCCAAGGCAAGGCAAACCCAGAAAGCATATAAGGCAAGAAATGCGCGAAGCACCTGCGGCAGGCCCTCAACCTGTACCGCAGCCAGAATGATTGCCGTCATGAATAAGCCTCCCGTGTCAATTCGCCGAAGCAGATCAGGACATCCCCGCCGTCCACCGCACCAGGTTCGTGAAGAGCCGGGCATACCAGGACCCGACCTCGACGTCGCCGGCCTCGGGCTGCGGCGCGCGGGCGGCCACGCGGCCATCGCCCCAGTCCACCAGGCCGCCCACCCAGTGCGGCGCCACGTCGCTGGCGAACGCCGCCGTGCGACCTCGGCCGAACGCGCCGACGACCAGCAGCGGCGCGGCCTCGCCCTTGGCGAAGGCGTACGATCCGTCGGCCGCCCGCGACACGGCGAAGTGCCGCGCGGCCAGAATCGTCGTCGCCTCGGCCCTGGCCGTCAGGCGGTTGTAGCCGCCGATGCCCGGAGGCCGGTCCAGCGGCAGGCCCGCCACGATCGGATGGTCGCACAGCTTCTCGACCAGACATGGCTGCGCGCAGTTCACGCGGTCGTCGGCCGCGGCAATGGCGACCGGCAGCGCCTCGGCCAGGGGCGTGCCGCCGTATTCGCCGGCCGCCCCGTGGAACGATTCCCAGCCGCCGATCATGAGCAGCCCAGCCCCGTCGCGCACACGGCCGACCAGCCGGTCGAAATCCGAATCCCGCAGGTTCTTGACAGGGTAGTCGCTGATGAGGTACAAACTGTGTTCTGCGCTGTGGAGAACGGCCGAAATCGGGGTGTCGCTGGCGACGTAGTCGAACGACAGCCCGGCATGGGCGAGGATACCGCCCAGGTAGGCCGCAGCCCCGCACAGCGACGTGTCACCCGCGTACAGGATTGGCGTATTCATGGCGACAGCCTACGAAATCGCGCCCCCGGGTGTCAAGCGCCGTCATCGACAAAGGAGAGCAGCACGATGTTGAAGGGCAACGCCATTGTCGGCCAGTCGGGCGGTCCGACCAGCGTCATCAACGCGAGCCTCGCGGGCGTCGTGGACGGCGCCCGGGACGTGCCCGGCATCCGCCACGTCTACGGCATGCGATGGGGCATCGAAGGCTTCATGGCCGGCAACCTCATCGACCTCTCGGCCGAGCCCGCCGAGACCATCGACGCTCTGCGACGCACGCCGTCGTCGGCCCTGGGCTCGTCGCGGCACAAGGTCAAGGAACCCGATTTCCCGCTCATTCTCCAGCGGCTCAAGGAATTCAACGTCCGGTACTTCTTCCTCATCGGCGGCAACGACACCATGGACACGATCCATCGCGTGACGGCCTATGCCAACAGCCAGGGCTACGACCTGATCGGCGTCGGCGTGCCGAAGACGGTGGACAACGACCTGTTCGGCACCGACCACACGCCGGGCTACGGCAGCGCGGCCCGGTACGTGGCCCTGAGCGCCCTGGAGGCCGGACGCCTGGCCCGCGACATGCAGCGCGTCGACCAGTTCGTCATCTACCAGAGCATCGGCCGCGACGCCGGGTGGCTCACGGCCGCCGCCGCCCTGGCCAAACGCTCGGAGGCCGACGCGCCGCACCTGGTGTACCTGCCCGAACGCGTCTTCGACCGCGACCGGTTCCTGGCCGACGTCGAGCAGGCTCACAAGCAGTACGGCTACGTGTCGATCTTCTGCGGCGAAGGCATCAAGTACGCCGACGGCACGCCCGTCTCGGCCTCCCAGACGCGCGACAAGTTTGCCAACGTCGAGTACGGCGCCATGGGCGGCTCCAGCGTCGCGATGAACCTGCACCGCATGATCGCCGACCGATTCGGCTGGCGCGGCGAGTTCCAGATCACCGAGTCCCTGTGCATGTGCGCCATCGACCGGGCCGTGACGCTCGACCTCGACGAGGCGTACGCCTGCGGCCGCGAGGCTGCGCGACTCGCCGGACAGGGCCAGGGCGGCGTCATGGTCACCCTGGTCCGCGAGTCGAACGCCCCGTACCGCTCAACGACGGGGACCGCACCGCTGGCCGACGTGGCCGTGCGGGCCAAGCCCATGCCCGACGCCTTCATCAACGAAGCCGGCAACATGCCCACCGAGGCGTTCGTGGAGTACCTGCGGCCGCTGGTCGGGCCGCTGCCGGAGTTCGCCGACTTGAACTACGTGCCGGCCCGCGCGGGGCAGTGACGCTCGCCGCGAGCCGCAGCTAACCAGGCTCTGAAACGTCAGCCCCGAACAAGGAAGGGATGCCATGAACAGCAAGTCCGAGAGGTACACGAAGTTCGCCCTGTGCCGCGAGATGATGGACGTGGTCGGCGTGGTCCGGAAGTTCGACGTCGGCCGCACGGCCGAGACGGCCGACGAGATCGCGAAGGTGGGTCGGCTGTTCCTGACGGGCGAAGGCTCCAGCCGCATTTTCCCCGCCAAGAACGCCATCCGCAAGGCCCTCGCCTGGGGCATGGACCTCCAGGTGGCCACGGACGGGTCGCGCCAGGCGGCCACGTACGACCTGTCGAAGTTCGCGGTCTTCGGGGCCTCGAACTCCGGCCGCACCAGCGAAGTCGTCACCCTGCTGCGGAACCTCGGACAGGCCGGCCACCGGCACCGCTACGGCCTGACGGCCAACGAGAAGACCGTCCTGGAGCAGGCCGCCGACCGGACGTACGTGCTGACGTGCGGCTGGGAAACGGCCGTCGCGGCGACCAAGAGCGTCGCCGAACAGGCCCTGATGTACCAGTCGATCCTGAGCCGCATCGCCGGCCGCGACATGGCCGCCGACATCAAGGGCCTGGACAAGAAGCTCGATGCGGCCCTGTCGGTGCGCATCGACCCGCAGATCGTCGAGGCCGCCTGCGCCGCCCAGACCATCTACTTCGCCGGCTACAACGACGGCGTGGCCGAAGAGTTGACGCTGAAGACCAACGAAATCACCCGGCGCAAGAGCGATTTCCTGGAAGGCACCTACGCCGTCCACGGCATCGAAGAGGTGATGAGCGCCAAGGACGTGGTCTTCGTGGTCGATCCGATCGAGGCCGAGATCGACAAGTTCAAGAGCGTCCTGGTGGACGGCGTGGGCCTGACCGTCGTCGCCATCGGGACCAGGCCGACGCCGTTTCCGACGATTCTCGTGCCGGACGCCGGCGAAATGGCGCCGTACGTGTACCTGGCCGCCGGATGGAACCTGCTGGTCGAGATCGGCCTGGCCCTGGACATCAACCTCGACAAGGCCGAACGCGCTCGCAAGGTGGGCAACGAAATCGCCGGCTGACCGAAGTGCCGCCGGCGTCGCGGCATGGCCTGCGTTGCATTCCGACACCCGCCCTGCCCGGCAGCGCGGGTGTCGTCTTTTTTCTCGGGATTCGGGCGGATTGCCGTGGACCGCCGCGGCGGCGCGCGTAGAATTCCCATGGTCTGACGTCGCGACGTCTGGAGAGACCCTTATGGCCGACCTGGTGCGCCTGACACTGGCAACCGATCCGGAAATCACCTGCAAGGACACCTGGCGGTTCGTCCTCCAGCCGCTGCCGGACGCCGACTACGTCATCATGGACCTGGAGATCCGCGGCCGCAGCGGCTGCGAGGGCCACCCGAAGACCATCGCCGCGCTGCTGCGCGGCCGCCGCATCAGCGAGATTGCCCTCGACGACCTGCGCACCACCGAGTGTTCCCGCCACCAGTCCTGCGGCCAGACCCTCGCCAAGGTGCTTGAAGATCTGAAGAAGGGCCTGGACATATCCTGACAGCGCATAGGTCGGGCCAACAGACCCGACGGAGCGTATAGCGCGTGGCCCGTAGGTCGGGCCAACAGACCCGACGGAGGCCCCTTGCAACCCGGCGCCATCGGCCCCGGAAACTCAGTCCTCCGCCGCGCGCTGCAAGGCCCGGTCGTACCGGCCGATCATCCGCGGCCAGTCGAACCGCGCCACCGACCGGCTCAGCTCCGCCGCCCGCGTCCGACTCAGCCGCACAATGGCCGACCGGAGCTTCACGCGCAACTGGTTCTCGGTCCGGTACAGGTGCTCGCTGTGAAACCGCTTGGGAAGAATCTCGGGATACGCCAGCCTCTCGGGCAACAGCGGCCACGCCCCGGCGGCGATGGACTCGACGACGCCGACGCCGAAGAACTCGTGCCGCGCGGTGCTCACGGCGATGTCCACGCGGGCGAGCAGTCGGCGATAGGCGGCGCGGTTGGTCACGTACCCGCCGTGGATCACGCGACCCTCTCGCACCAGCGGCGCCAGCAGCCCGGCGAACTGCTCCCGGGCCCGCTCGAAGTGCTCGCCCATCAGGACCAGGCGGAAGTCCAGCCCTTCGTCGCGCAGTTGCCCCGCGACGCGCAGAAACGTGGCCGGATCCTTGTCGGCCTCCCAGCGGTGCGACCACAGAACCACCGCCGATCCGCTGCGCCGTAGCGGCTCGCGCAGCAACGGACCCAGATCGCAGCCCAGAGGCAACACCCGGCTGCGGCGCCGCGCCCGAGCCACGTCGGCCAGCGGCCGGTAGTCGGGCATGCGCCGGATCAGCCGCTCCATCGCCTCGAAGAACTCGTCGCGGTGGTACGCCGAATTGAAGTACGCCGCCGTCGAGGCCAGCAGGCTCGTCAGGTGCGTGAAGGCATAGTGATAGTCCCGCTGCGACTCGTCGGCCACCGGATACGTGAGCTGGTTCTCGTGAAAATAGACCACGCGGGGCACGTCGCGCCACGGCGGCGGGAGCAGGCCGGCGAACTCGGCCACGTTCAGGAAATCATTGACCAGCAGCACATCGGCCGGACGCCTCATGCGTCCCAGGCGGCGGGCGAACTCCACGGCGGCATGACGCATCCGCCATTTCCATTTCCGCGCCGGAAGCGACACGATGCGGATCGCGTGGCGCGAATGTCGCGCCAGGCCGCGCAGAAACGCACGGTGGCTGCCGCCGTAGTACGGCTCCAGCGCCAGGACGTTCAGCCGCCGACCGTCACTCATGAGACCGCGCTCTTCAGGGCCGCCGCCCGTGCCGCAAACGCCTCGGCCTCGCGGCGCACCTGCTTCACGAAGCTGTTGTCGTCCACCGTGCCGACCACTGCTTTCATCTCCTCGGGCGTCGTGAAGTGCATCGTCCGGAAGTGGCTCTGGTAATCCTTGGCCCGCGACTGGTAGGTCCGGTCGGCAATCTCGTTCTGAATCGCGACGGCCCGATCCAGCAGCACGCGCCACCGCGCCGCGCTCAGGTCGCCGGCGGCCATGGCCTCGATGTCCAGCAGGCTCGCCAGCGCGTGCCGCGTCTTGTCCTCGCCGTAGCGATCCCACAACCGGTCGTACTCGGCGTGAATCTGGTTCCAGTCGCCCAGGCCAGGCATGCGGCCGATCAGCGCGTCGAGGTCCGCCTCGGTCACCAGTTGCCCGCCCATGTTGACCCACCGCGCGACGCGCGGCGCGGCCAGGCGCCGCACCGTCGCCTCGAACGTCCGCGACGGGTCGGCCTCCAGCCACGCCATCACCGTCTTGACGCCGTAGTAGACGATCATCTTGCGGTACTCGCCCCACGCCTGACGCGCCTTCAGGATCACCGTCTTGCGGCGCGTGTTCTCCACCTGCTCGCCGAGCACCTCCAACGTGTCCACCTCGGCGCTGTCGGCGGCCAGCAGGCGCCGGCCTTCGGCCCGCGCCGCCGCATCGTCGCACGACTGCTCCCCGGTCTGGCGCAGCGACGCCCGCCCCACCCACCGCTCCAGCAGCTCCAGCCCGGCGAACATCTCTTCCACCGTGTCCGGCGCCAGGTAATCGAACTCGATGTGCTGCTCCTTGTGCACGCGGCGGTCGCGGTCGTGGAACTTCCACGCGTTGCGAGCCAGGGCGTACATGTTGTACAGGAACCAGTAGCCCGGCATGACCAGGAGGCGGTTGTGAGCCTCGTCGTTGCTGACCAGGCTGAACGGCAGCCGCACGTCCAGTTCGGCCGGGTACGCCGCCTTCGACAGCAGCGTGAACGACGCGAAGCGGCTGTTGTGCTTCAGGCTCGTGCACAGCCCGGGCCAGAAGCCGCGGCCGGCCATCAGCTCGCCGTCGTTCGTGCGCGAGTTGTGGTTCGACCCGATGGTCGCCCCGGCTGCGATGTTGCTCTGGCCGAGCGTCATCGCCGAACACAGGAAGCTGTTGTTGTGGTGCTGCTCGTGGGCCGGGAAGATCAGGTTGTTCAGAATCTCGCAGCAGGACACGGTGCTGTTGTCGCCCATGTACGAGTTGATGAGCCGCGCGCCGTACTTCACCTGGCAGTTGCGACCCGTGACGAACCGCACCGCCTTGACGCCGTAGAAGATCTTGCACCCGTAGCCCATGATGCCGTTGACCAGCTCGCAGCCTTCGCCGATCTGCGACGGCTCCTCGCGGCTGGAATTGACGGTCAGGTTCTTCAGCTTGTTGGCGCCCTTGACGTAGGCGTGGTCGCCGATCTTGACGTCCTTGATAATGCGGCAATCCTTGATGACCGTCTCGCTGCCGATCGTGCCGTAGAAGCCGCGGCGCGGATCGAAGCTGCGCTGCGTGATCGCCTTGAAGTGCTCCATCAGCGGCCCGTGGCCGCGGTACTTGCACCACAGCATGGCGTCGGCGGCGATCATGCCGTCGAACGGCAGCACGCCGCGCGTGCCCGTCTCGTTCCACAGGTCGAGCCAGATGCGGACGCTCTCCGGCTCGCCTTCCTTGACGATGCCGTTGCCGAACTTCGCATGGTTGCTGGTCTGCATCTCGTTGATGTTCAACAGAATCGTCTGGTGGCCGACGATGTAGTTGGCCAGGTAGTTGACGTTGTGAATGGCCACGTTGTCGCCGAAGTCGCACGAGATGATCTGGCTGTTGTACAGCCCCGCCGCCAGGCGCAGCTCGTGGTACTCCAGGAAGACCGGCTCCAGCCGCCCGATGCGCACCAGGCCGCGGAAGTCGCACGCGTGAACGTGGTCGGGGCAGAAGTGGTCGGTCACCAGCAGGTTCGCCCAGTTGTCGCACGTGTTGCCGTTGCGGACCAGCACCTCGATTTCCCTGGCCGCCAGCGGCCGATAGTCCGACACCGGCCGCAGCGCCTGCTGGTTCCGCAGATAGTGCTCGTCGCATCCCTGGGGCAGGTGCGGCCCCTCGATGAAATCGAAGCCGATCTTCTCCATCGGCACCAGGCGAATCTCGCTCATCGGTTCTCCTTTCGCTGCGTCGCGCGTTGCAGTGCGTCGGACCCGCGCCGGCGGCCGGGCGCTCTATGGTAAATCGGACCGACGGCCCCCGTGTCTGGAGTCAATAGCCGGACGCAGGAACAAAGACGGGGCGTCTGAGTTGGCCTCAGACGCCCCGGGGTACGCCTGTGCGGCTGCGCAGCAACCGCACACTGCCACTACGCCTTACTATTCGATGTACTCATACGCTCCCATGTCCGGCGACTCATCCCGGTCGTTGCTGTCGTAGTCGATCCCTTCCGGATGTTCCTGGCTGACGGCGGGGGCGTAATTCGGGTCGCCCTCGTCGATGGCATACGAGCTGCTCGTCAGGTGGTAGTCGCCATTCTCCCAATCCGCGAAGCCCACCTGAGTCCGGGTGACCACGATGCTGTTGGCCCCCTCGCTGATCCCCGCTGCAGGCGTCGTCATCCAGCAGTTGTAGTCCGAATCGGGCGGCGTGGTATAGCCGGTATCCCAAATGGCGCCGCTGAAGATGTTGTTACGCAGCACGATATCCACCGGCGCTGCGACCGTGTAGAAACGGATGGCGCGAGCCGGATGCACCGGACCGGCGTCGATCGTGTTGTGAACCACCAGGATGTTGTCGCCGCCGCCTGGGTTGAACAGGTTGGCCGGCTCATCCAGTTGGGTCACCATCAGATTGTTCCGAATGGTGACGTTCAGCGGATTGCCAGGGATCCCGTTGGGATCAAGCTTGATCGACTGGCCGCCATACTCCTCACACTCGATGAGGTTGTTCTCGATCAACATGCCGTCCGTTGCGCCCTGGACGGCCATGGCGTCGGTGTGGGTGCAGTCTCCCTC
>Ga0123329_1000808_pt1 | contig 31113 bp, 21 predicted proteins | sample BioC12SIPDNA_FD_89703 | JGI IMG/M metagenome (GOLD analysis project Ga0123329, IMG submission 89703) | Anaerobic biogas reactor microbial communites from Washington, USA - Biogas_R1_B C12 SIP DNA | ecosystem: Engineered > Bioreactor > Anaerobic > Unclassified | place: Washington, USA | collected...
TCGACGGCCAAGCGGTTGAGCCGAAGGTGGTCGACGACTGGCGCCAGTGGACGCTGCTCGCGGTGGAGGTGGGCCCAGGGCAGCACAAGGTAACAATTTCTTCGAAGTAGATCGGCACGCTCGGACAACCAACCGCCGCCGTGTTCGATCGCGCGGGCGCGGACAGACCGGGTTTCCGTCCACCTTTCTCTTTTTCATCCGCCTGCTATAGTCATAAGTGTTTGGCACTCAAAGTCTTGCGGCTATTTCTGAGTTGGTGCCGAACGGGGCATTGTGATTCGCCCTGAAGGTCGTGGATTTGTGGTGCGCAGCGTTTTTTCACGAATAGTCATCCGGCCGGTTTTCGGTATACTGATGAACGGTGACATGGAGGCTAAGTTTTGACAGCGGAAGCGGATGCCATCCTGATCGAACGCTTTGTGGCCACCGGAGACCACGAAGCCTTTGCCACGATCGTAAAGCGATACACCGACTTGGTTTATGCAGCGTGCCGGCGGGTGCTGGGCAGCCAGGCGCGGGCGGAGGAGGCGGCACAAGAGACTTTCTTGCATCTGCTGCGCAAAGCGGACAGCGTGACCGGATCGCTACCCGCGTGGCTGCACATGACCGCGACCTGGAAGGCGATCGACGCAGCGAGGAAGGACTCAGCCCGCCGCAGGCGGGAGATCAGCTACGGCACGGACCGCCCGATGCTCGAGACGAGCCGGTGGGAGGACATCTCGCCGCTGGTCGATGAATCGCTGGCGGAGTTGCCGCAGGAGGTGCGGGGTTTACTGGTGGAGCACTTCCTGAAGGAAAAGAGCCAGGCGTCGCTGGCCTCGGAGATGGGGCTCTCGCAGCCGACGGTGTCGCGGCGGATCAGCGGCGGCTTGGAGCAACTGCGGGTAGCGCTGCGGAAACGCGGGGTGCTGGTGGCGGCTGGAGTGTTGTCCGGTCTGCTGGCGGAAAGGACGGTGGAGGCGGCCCCGGTGACGCTGGCCCAGGAGCTGGGCAAGATGTCGATGGTGGCGGGGGCCCAGTCGGCGGGTGTCGCGGGGACGGCGGTGACGGTCTCGGGAACGGCGGGTGCGGCGGCGGCCGTGACGGCGGCGGTGGTGGCGGTGAAGGGGAAGCTGATGGTGGCCGGTCTGGCGGCGGCCATCACGGTGGGAGGGGTGGCGGGTTACAAGCACTTGGCGGGTTGGGATGCTCCCGCGCCGGTGGTGCTGGGGGGCGACCAGATCGCAGCGACCGAATCTGGAGCTGTTACCGAAGAACAGGGTCTCGGCAAGACCGTGACCGCCGGCGCGGACGTCCCCCTTGTGGTTTCGATGGGCAAGCTCTACGTACGTGAGGCCGGATACGTCGGCGAGGACGGCTGGGAACTGGTGGGTCCGGCGGTGGCGGACAGGCTGGTGATCCCAGCGGGGAAAGAGCTTCGGTTGACGGTGAGTCCGGCTGAGGTGCGAAACCTGGCTGGGCTTGACGCGCTGGCGGGCGAGAACCTGCATAGTTTGATGCTGTGCAACTCCGGGGCCGACGACGCGGCGATGCGCCACGTGGCCGACCTGAAGTCCCTGCAGGTCCTGCACGTTCACGGAACGTACATCGGCGACGTGGGAGCGGAATACTTGCGCGGGTTGGCGAACCTGCGGGTGCTCCATGCGGGCGATACGCGGATCGGCAACGTGGGGGCCAGCTATCTGGCGGCGTTGCCGCAACTGGAGTGGCTTGACCTTTCGGGCACTGCGGTCACGGATGAGGCGATGGTCTTCGTGGGTCGGATCGGGACGCTCCGGGAGCTGAACCTGGCCAGTACGCAGGTCGGATCGGAAGGGATCGCGCAGCTTGACGGTCTGGTGTCGCTGGAGCGCCTGACGCTGTGCCGTTTGCCGCTGGATGACCGGGGGTTGGAGCACATCGGGCGGCATACGGGCCTCAAGAGCATCTGTCTGTGCAATACGAGGATCACGGATGCGGGCCTGGCGCACCTGGCGGGCCTGAAGTCGCTGCGGTATCTCGGCCTGCACGGCACGGGAATCACCGACGCCGCCATGGCGCAGCTCGCCCCCCTGACCGGCCTGGAGGAACTGCACCTGCCGTCGATCAGCGACGCCGGCATAGCGCAATTGCCGACGCTGCCGAATTTGAAGGTTTTGCAGATCGACTCCGACCAGGTGGGGCGTAGCGGGTTGGAGTGGATAGGCACATTTGAGGGACTTGAGGTCCTGGTCGCCGGCGGATCGGGCGTTGACGATGCGGGCTTGGCGCACGTGGGTCGGCTCACGCGGCTCAGGACGCTGGTGCTGGGCGGGACCACGGTAACGGGCGAGGGCCTGGCTTCGCTGCGGACGCTTAAGGACCTCGTGAGTTTCCATTTGCATGGTGGGCGGGACATCGGACGCGGATTGCGGTACCTGGGGGAATTGCCGTCGCTGCGGACGCTGACGCTCGACCATCTCGAGCTCGGCAGCGAAGGTCTGGCGGGTTTGCGGGAGGCGCCGGGTCTGAAGGAGTTGGGAGTGATCAACTGCGGACTTGACTCTCAATCCCTGCAGGTGCTTGGCAGCCTGCGAACTCTGGAGAAACTGATCATCAGCGATCCGCTGGGCGACCAGACGGCTGAAGCGGTGCGGCGGATGGTCTGGCTGCTCTCGCTGGCCATCACGTCGACGAACCTGACGGACGGGGGACTGGCGGCGGTGGCCGGCTTGGCGAATCTCAGGTCGTTGACCGTCAACGGGACTTTCACCGATGAAGGCCTGTGTCACCTGCCGTCGATGGGCGGGTTGGAGTCGTTGAACGTGCAGAGCCCGCACCTCACGCCGAAAGGGCTGGAGACTCTCCAGGGCATGTCCGGGCTCAAGCAGTTGAACTTCGTCGGTCAGCCGTCGGCGATGGCGGCCGGCGCGGCGTCGGACCTGCTGCCCGCCCCGTTCTTCCAGATCGAGGCGGCCGACGGCGGCGAGCTGTGCCTGGAGAACTACCTCGGCCGGCTGGTGGTTCTGCACTTCTGGTCGGCCGATTCGGGTACGGGCGAAGCGGAGGTCGGGATTCTCAAGCAATTGCACGAGCAGATCACCGGCGATGCGCGGGTGGCGATGATCAGCCTGCATCTGGGCGACGACGTGACGCGGCCGCGCGATCTGGCGGAACGATACGAACTGGCGTGGCCGCAGGCCTACGTCGGGCCGTACTCGTCGATGACCAGCGACTACGTGGTGGATCGGTCGTGTTTTGTGCTGGTCGATCCGCAGGGCCGACTGGCGGCGAGGGTGGATGACCCAGCCGAGTTGCCGGCGGCGATTTTGCGGACGCTGGGCGGATTCATGTCGAACGCCCAGACCGAGCATTGAGGTATTGGGCGGGTAAAAGAAATGTAAAAAAGCCGCGAAACTTTGCGGACGGACGTCCGTCGAATTATATTAAGGACACAGAGGCATTCACTCGCAGCACAAGAGAGGGCAGTCATGACTCAGATTTCATCCGGCCACGGCAAAGCGGGCGCTCATGCGGAAACGGTCGTCGACGAAAAGCTGATGGAGCGTCTCCAGAATGGCTATGCGGAACTCAAGGAACAGATCCACCATGTGATCGTCGGGCAGGACGAGGTGATCGATTCGGTGCTTTCGTGCATGCTGGCGGGCGGGCACTGTCTGGTGCAGGGCGTGCCGGGTCTGGCCAAGACGCTGCTGGTGCACTCGATCTCCGAGTCGCTGAACATGCGGTTCAACCGCATCCAGTTCACGCCGGACCTGATGCCGTCGGACATCACGGGCACGGACATCATCCAGGAGGATCCAGAGACCCACCAGCGGCGGTACGAGTTCATCAAGGGTCCGATCTTCGCCAACGTGATCCTGGCGGACGAGATCAACCGGACGCCGCCCAAGACGCAGGCGGCCTTGCTGCAGGCGATGCAGGAGCGGGAAGTTACGGCGTGCGGGCGGACGTACAAGCTCGAAAAACCATTTTTCGTGCTGGCCACCGAGAATCCGATCGAGCAGGAAGGGACCTATCCGCTTCCGGAGGCGGCGTTGGACCGGTTCATGTTCATGGTCTACATCTGGTACCCCAGCGAGACCGAGGAACACCAGATCGTCAAGCAGACGACGCGCGGCCGGCAAGCGGCGGTCGAACAAGTGCTGTCGCTGGAGGACATGGTGGCGTTTCAGGATGTGGTGCGGATGGCCCCGGTCAGCGACACGGTGATCGCGTACTGCGTGCGTCTGGCCCGGGCAAGCCGGCCGGACAATGAGCACGCCTCGGAGATGGTGCGGCAGTATGTCAAGTGGGGCGGCGGTCCGCGGTCGGGTCAGTTCATGACTCTGGGGGCCAAGGCGCGGGCGCTCATCAAGGGGCGGATCACCCCGAGTTTCGACGACGTGCGGGCGGTGGCCCCGCTGGTGCTGCGGCACCGGATCATCACGAACTTCAACGCGGAGGCGGACGGGGTCGGGGTAGAGAAGGTGATTGACGACCTGATCGAGAAGACCCCGCTGCCGAAGTAGGGCGGCGGCATTCGGTTCTTCGTGTGCTTGTGCGAAAGGAAGTGAGGCATGAAGGTATCGCGCGGCGGACTGATCTGGGTGGCGGTGTTGCTGGTGACCGGGGCGATGATCCTGCTCGGGCAGAGCGGGTGCGTCATGTCGGTCAATTCGTCGGAGTGTCCCAGCGGCGGGCGACGGCAGAAGGACAAGACGGTATTTCGCTGTGACGGCATTCCTGCTGAACATTACCGGGTCGGCGGAGGCTATGAGGTCGGCTACGAAGCTTCGGTCAAGGGGACGGCGTACTATGTGGAAGAAACGACCGGCAAACTCATGGTGACGCGGGCCCTGCATGCCGGAGAGCGTTTCGACATCTGCATGAGTCCGACCGCGGAGGAGCAGATTCAGAAGGTGCTGAGCATCCCGCTTAAGGACGCGGTATTCGTTCTCTATTTCATCCCGGCGGTGGACATGCCGTTTGAGGCGGCGACGCAGCCGGCGGACAACACGCTGTGAAGAGCGAACAGACCAAGTATCTCGATCCGAAGGTGCTGAGCAAGCTCGGGAATATGGAGCTGGTGGCCCGCTGCGCGGTGGAAGGGTTGTTTTCGGGCCTGCATCCCAGCCCGTTCCACGGGTTCAGCGTCGAGTACAGCGACCACCGGGCGTATCAGCCGGGGGATGAACTGAAGTTTTTGGACTGGAAGGTGTTCGGGCGGAGCGACAAGCTCTACATCAAGCAGTTCCAGCAGGAGACTAACCTGTTCGTGTACCTGCTGCTGGACAGTTCGCTGAGCATGTCGTTTCGGGGCGGCGGATCGGTGAGCAAATTGGACTATGGGTCGTATCTGGCGGCGGCGCTGTCTTATCTGATGCTGGGCCAGGGCGATTGCGTGGGATTAACGACGTTCGCTGAGAAGGTCCGGTCGCGAGTTCCGCCGCGCTCGCGACGGACGCATCTGAACGTGATTTTGACCGCGCTGGGACAGAATCGCCCGGAGGGACGGACGCGGCTGGCGGACGTGCTGCACACGCTGGCCGAGATGTCGCACCGGCGCGGGCTGGTGATTTTGATTTCGGACCTGCTGGACGACCAGGACGAGATCGGCAAGGGGTTGGCGCACCTGAAGTACCTCAACCACGACGTGATCATATTTCACACGCTGGACCCGCAGGAGCGGTTCCTGGACTACGAGGGGCTGATCGAGTTCGTGGACGTCGAGAGTCGCGACCGGCTTCGGACGTTTCCGGCCTCGCTGAAGGATGAGTATCGCCGGCGGGTGCAGGAGTTTATCGACCACGTGGCGCAGACGGCGGGCAAGAGTGCGATCGACTACTGCCTGCTCGATACCTCCGAACCGCTGGACAAAGCCCTTATGACGTATTTGGGCAAGCGAAAGAGGCTGATGTGAGTGTGACATTCACGCAAGTGCTGTTTCTGCTCGGGGCGGCTGCGGTGATCGGGCCGATTCTGGCCCACCTGCTGGCCCGCCCGCGCTACCGTCGCATCCCGTTCACGATGCTGCGGTTTCTGCGGATCGGGCAGACCGAGATGCAGTCGCGGCGGGCGGTGCGCAACCTGCTGATGCTGCTGTTGCGGTGTCTGGTGATCGTGCTGATCGCAGCCCTGTTCGCGGGGCCGCGGCTGGCCCGCAGCGTCAGCGAGGCGAAGGCGGGGCCGGCGTGGTTTCTGGGTCTCGACGATTCGCTGTCGATGGCGTACACCGACGGCGACGGGACATATCTCGAGCGGATGGTGGAGCGGGCGCGGGCGTGGATCGACGAGGCGCGGCACGACGCGACGTTCAGCGTGTACCTGTTGGCGTCCGGGCGGCGGGTCGAGAGCGTCAGCCGGATCGATGCGCTGACGCTGGTTGGCAAGACCGAACCGGTGGCGGCGTCGGCGCAGCTCACGGAGTTCCTGGATGCGGTGCGGGCGGCGAAGGCCGGCGGCGCGGGCGGCCGGGAGGTTTGTGCCTTTCTGGCTGGTGATTTCACGCCGGCGATGCGGGAGACGCTGACCGTCGATGAGCCGATCGAGGTGGACGAGGTCCGCCACGAGTTGATCGTCTCCGACGGGCCGATCGACAACGTGCTGGTCAGTAGCGCCCATGTGGCGGGGCTGTACGAGGATGGCCGGCTGCGCCTATGCGCGACGGTGGCCAGCGGCGGCGAGGTGGACCGGACGACGCGCCTGGCTGCGCTGATCGACGGCCGCGAGATCGCCGGATCGGCGTTGGACCTGGCGCCGGGTCAGCGGCGGAACATCCACCTGGAGTTGCCGCCCGAGGCGGTGGGTGACGCTGAGGTCGTGCCGATTGAGCTGCGTCTGACGGCGGGCGACGGCCTGGCCGCGGACGATGCCTACTACCTGCCGGTGGTCATTCCCAAGGCGGCGGGCAAGCGGGTGCTGCTGGTGGGCGAGGACGACGAGGACACGTTCCTGCTGCGGACGGCGTTCGCGACGCTGATGGAAGCGTACAGCCGGGAGTTCACGGACTTACGGACGCTCCCGCATCAGCAGCTCAGCGGGTCGGCTCTTGAGACGGCGGAGGTGGTTATCTGCACGTGCGCGTCGCACCTGGGCTCGCTGACGCCGGAGTCGGTGCGGGAGTTCCTCGGACGCGGCGGGCGGGTGGTGGCGTTCGTCAAGCGCAGCCCACAGGTTCGCAGCGTCGAGCCGCTGCTGACGCGCGGTCTGGCGCCGGCGGCCCCGGATGAGTTCTGCCCGGAACCGGCGGAACTGTCGGCCCGACCGGAGACGGCGACGGTCGAGGGGTTCTCGTCGCCGCAGAGCATCCAGGCCTTGTGCAACTACAAGATCGAACGGACGGTGCTGACCGGCTGCTACCGCTGCCGGCCGGCCGATGACGCGTTGTGCGCATGGCGGTTCGCGAACGGAAACGGGTTCATCTACGTCAGGACGCAGGGGCGCGGTGCAGCGGTGCTGGTCAACACCAGCGCCGACGATTCGCTGGGCTCGTTGATGAAATCGCCGGCGGCGCCGGCGTTCTGCCGGTATCTGGCCGGCGAGTCGCTGTGCATGAGCGAGAACGTGTGCCTCTGCGGCGAGCCGTTCGCGATTCCGGCTTCGCCGCTTGAGATCCGCTGCGGCGATCAGCTCGAGAAGATCTGGGTGGCGGGCCCGGATGGGAAGAATCTGGAGGTGGTGCTGTCGGGCGGCAACCTGGTGGCGGTTTCGCCGCTGCGGACGGGATGGGTGCGGACGCTGGCCAAGCCGGTGCGGTACGCGGGACTCAACGTGGCGGACGGCGAGACGAACCTGGAGAAGCCCAACCCGGAGGCGATCGCGACGGCGATGGCCCAGATGTTCCGGACGGCCAAGCCCGCTGAGACGCAAGGCGAAGCGGCGCCGGACGATCGCGAGAATCGGCCGTTGTGGCGATGGCTGGCGTGGGGATTGATCGGCCTGCTCCTGCTGGAACCGGCGATTGCGAACAGGATCAAACGCTGATGTCGGCGATGGAAAACACATTGGAGCGATTGGTCGGGCGGGTCCGGCGCGTGCGCTGGTGGCTGGTGGCGCTGGCGGCGCTGCGGATCGCCGCGCTGTGTTTGGCGTTCGTTTCGCTGTACGTGCTGCTGTACGCGTGGCTGGATCATCGCCTGCACATGGGACCGGTGGGTCGGGCGGTGTCGCTGACGGCGATGCTGGCAGGAGTGTCGGGGCTGGTGGGGCTGTTGGTGCGGATGCTGTGGGGGCACGTCTCGTGCAGCCGGGCGGCCAACTACGTTGAGAGCCGGATCAGTTTCGATCAGCAGCTCGTGACGGCGGTGGAATATTACGAGAACCGCCAGGATTACGCCTACTCAAAGGCATTGGCTGAGCACCTGGTGCGGCAGGTGGACCGCACGACGGCCGGCGTCGATTTCTGCCGGACGGTGCCGAAGTGGCAGGCGGTCCTGTTCTCAGCCGTCATCGCGCTGGGATTGGTGCTGTCGGCCGGCTACCTGCACCAGAACTACCTGTCGCTGGCCCCGTATCTGTCGCGGCTGTTCCAGCCGTTCGCCGCGGTCGACCCGCTGCCTGCCACGACGATCACGCCGCTGACCGAAGACCTCAACGTCGAACCGGGCGACCTGGCCACTCCCGCCGCGGCGATCGAGGGCACCGTCCCGGAGACGGCGCAGCTTCAGGTCGAGTCGGTCGATCCGAACGAGCAAGCGGCCGAGCCGGCCTACAGCAAGACGCTGGAACTGACGCCGTACGAAGACGACCAGGGCCTCTCGCGGATCGAGGCGCCGCTCGAACTGGAGCCGGGCCAATACCGCTATCGCTTCGCCGCCAACGACGCGGCGACCGAGTGGCGGACGATCAACGTGCGGCCGCTGCCGAAGGTCGAGAGCATGACGGCGGAGGTCTCGATCCCCACGAGCAACCTGATCGAGCCGTACACGCAAGACGTGACCGACCGGAGCATCGAGGTGGTCCGGGGCTCGCGGGTAAAGCTGGGCGTCAAGACCAGCGAGAAGGTCAGCCGGGTGACCATGACCGACCTGCACGGCAACCGGATCGAGAAACCGCTGGACGGGACGGACAGCTTCGAGCTGGAGTTCAGCGCGGATCAGGAAGGGTTCGTGCAGTTGCAGCTTGCCGCCGAAAACGGCGCGGTCAACGCCGAGATCCCGCCGCTGCAGGTGCTCATCAAGGAGGATCAGCCGGCGCAGTTCAAGCTGATCTGTCCGAAGGAGGATCTGGCGGTCACGAACGTGGCGAGCGTGCCGATCGAGTTCGAGGTGACCGACGATTTCGGCCTCGACTCGGCGGGCATCTACGCCGAGGTGGGCGACGGCAAGATGCTGGAGTTCCAGGGGCAATTCGAGAAGGGGGCCAAAAAGGCGACGCTGACCGCGACGCTGGAACTGGAGGAGTACGATCTGGAGATCGGCGACACTGTCCTATTCCACGCGCGGGCGATGGACCTGAACGTGCGGAACAGCATGAAGCTCGGCGCCGCGTCGGCCAGCGACGTGTACTTCATCGAGATCCGGCCGTACCGGCACGTGTGGTTCGAAGCCGAAGGGATACCCACCGGTCAGGGAAAGAAGATGGCGGAGAAGCTTTCAGCCCTGCTGGAGTACAGCCGGGCGGTGGTCAAGAAGACCTGGGCGCTGGCGAGCCGGCCCGAACCGGACCCGCAGGAGGCGGCCAAACTCGACGCGATCGGCAAGGACGTCCAGTACATCATCGACAACCTCACGATCATTCGCGATGAAGGGGCGTTCGACGACGTTCAGCGGGCAGACCTCGACGCGATCCTGGGACACTTCGCGCAGGCCAGAGAGCGAATGGCGGCCCACGACGCCCGCGGTTCGCTCGAAAGCTCCAAGAAGGCCTACCAGGCCCTGCGTAAGTTCATCATGGACCTGTTCCGCGTGCTCATGTCGGGTGCGGGACAAGCAATGATGCAGGGCGGCCAGCAACCGCCTCCGCCGTCGCAGGATCAGGCGCAGGCTCAACAGGCCCAGCCGCAGCCCGCTCCGGAAAAGGTCAAGATCGACGAGCAGGCCCATCTGACCCAGTACGAGAAGGAACGGATCGACTGGGAACTCAAGAGACTCGCGGACAAACTGGCCGCTTTGCGGGGCCAACAGGAGCAGATCAACGAGAAGTTCGAACACCTTCTGGCCCAGAAACCGGAGGAGAAGGATCAGCAGACCGGCCAGGACGTGACCGACGAACAGCCGACCCGGCAGGAGCCCGGAGAGCAGGACGACCAGGGCCAGACGCCGCCTTCAGACGGCCAGTCGGCCCAGAACCCGCAACCGCAGGAAAGCGGCAACGTCACGCTCGAGGGCGGAAGCGAAGAGCCGTCGAGTACCCCGCAGACGTCCGGCCAGCCTGCGGCGCAACAGCAACCGTCAGGAACTCAGCAACAACAGCCATCACAACAGCAGCAGGCGTCCGGATCGCAGTCGCCATCGCAACAGGATCAACAACAGGGCCAGGGACAAACGCAATCCGGCTCGCCGCAGGAGTCTGGTCAACAATCGCAGGCCCAGGATGAACAGAACGGTCAACAGCCATCGGATCAGGCAGCCGTCGCGCAGCAGGGCGAATCCGGCCAAGGCCAACAGGACCAGCAAGGCCAGTCCGGACAGTCGCAGCAGGGCCAGGAAGCCGAGCAGACCCAATCCGGCGAGGGTCAGCAGGATCAGCAAGGCCAACAGGGGCAATCCGGTCAGCCGCAGGCAAGCGGACAGCAGGGCGGTCAGCAAGAGGGCGGCAACCGGTCGGAACAGCAGGGCCAACGTGGTCAAGGCGGCTCCCCGACCGGCGGGTCGCCAACCAACGCCTCAGCCGGTTCGCAGCAGCGGATGCGCATGCTCCAGGCCCGCCAGCGGGCCCTGGAGGAACACGTGGCGGCGCTGGCCCAGACGCTGGACCAACTGCCGATGATCCTGCCGACGGGTCTCTCGCAGGAGCAGGTCCAGGCGGCCCGCCAGCAGACGCGGGAGCACCTGGCCCAGGCGATGCGGGCGATGCAGCAGTTCCAAGCGGAGATCGACAAGGCCTACTACGAGTCCGGTTCGCAGCGGGAGGCGACGATGGCCCGGGCCGCGGAGCAACTGATCGCGGCCAGCCGGGAACTCGATGAGGCCCGCCGGTCGCTGGAGTCGCAGTACACCCAGACGGACCTCTCAAAGCTGATCGCGCAGGCCCGCGAGAAGGCTGAAAACCTGCTGGATCTGGCTGAGGCGTTCGACGAGAACGTCACCGACCAGCAGCGCAAGGAAATGCTGGCGTCGCTGGAAGAGGCCAGGCGGCTGTTGGAGCAGGTGACTGACTACGAGATCGTCGAAATCCGGAATCCCGGATCGCCGAGCGAAGTATCGCGGGAAGGGCGTGGCGGAAACATGAAGGCGAACACTTACTTCAGCGGCAAGATGCCGCCGCGCCAGCGGGCACGGATGTTGGCGTTGCTGTTCTGGTCGGTGGCGGTCGACGCGCGGGAACGCCAGGGCACGATGCTGGAGGACGAGGCGTCGGACGCAGAGTTCCGGCGGCTGGAGAAACGCTTCTTTGAGACGGCGGCGAAGTTCGGGCAAGGAGACGCGGGCCGATGACGTTGCTGGAATATCCCGGACATCTCGTGGCCGCGATTTTGCTGGGCGGTTCGGCGGTGCTGATGGCTTTGGCGTTTCGCAGCTATCAGGTCGGCACGGTCGGGCGGTGGCGATGGCCGCTGGCGATCCTGCAGTACGCCGCCGTGGTGGTGCTGCTGGTGATCCTCTGGAATCCCTCGCGCGCGGTGAACGTCGACGCGACGGCGCAGAACAACGTGCTCGTCCTCTTCGATACCAGCGAGAGCATGTCGGTGAGCGACTGCGACGGCGCAGCCCGCCTGGACGCGGCGTTGGCCCGATTCGCCGAGACGTTCGCGCCCGGCGATCCGGATTCGCCCGAGTACCGGGTCTACGGTTTTTCGGACACGTGCTACCATTGCGGGTCGGCTTCGGGGCTTCGGCGGTGGGGCGGGCGGAGCGATCTGCACCGGCCGCTGAGCGTCCTGTCGCGGCAGGCGGCGTCGGCCCAGGCGGTCGATCCGAATCAGCCGACCGGGCGGACGGTGGGCGCGGTGATCTTCACCGACGGCCAGGCCGACGATCGCAACCCGGAGGTCTACCTGCCGCTGCCGGAACACGAGATGGAGGTGCTGTGGGTGGGCGTCGGCCGTAGCGATCCGCGCCCGGACCTGGCCGTCACTTCGTTTCGCGTGCCGCCGCGGGTCATGATCGACACCGCGTTCGACGTGGAGGTCAAGGTCAGCGCCCGCAACCTCGCCGGCCGGGAGTTCGAGCTGGAGCTGTATCAGGACGATCGGCTGGTCGCCGCGCGGACGCTTGGCGCCGACGCGATGGCGCGGGCCGACGTGGAGATATTCACCGTCGGGGCGGACAAACTCGGGCCGCACAGCCTGCGGGCCCGGGTCGTCGGACCGCAGGACGAGGTCAATACGGCCAACAACGTTCGCCATGCGATGCTCGACGTCTGCGACACCGAAAAGTGCAAGGTCCTGCTGTACTCGCAGGTGGCGAACTTCGACATCGGCAAGATCCGCCAGGCGCTGGAGCGGGACAAGAAGGTGCAGTTAAGCTTCGGCCTCGACGCGGTCATCCCACCGACGCTGTCGCGCACGCAGAAGGCGTTGTCGGGCCATATCAAGCTTCCGGCGGACAAGGCGGGTTTCTACGAGTACGACGTGATCGTGCTGGGTCCGTGCAGCTTCGCGACGTTCACCGAACAGCAGATCGAAGGCCTGTACTCGTTCGTGGTCGATCGCGGCGGCGGACTGGTGTTTCTGCCCGGTCGCGGCGAGTTCGATGTGTCGATCTGCGGCGACCCGAAGATCCGGACGCTGCTGCCGGTGCTCTTCGAAGGGGCCAAGCCGCCGCCGGAGGGCGGTGAGGCGGGGTTCCAGTTGACGGTCGAAGGGGTGGACAGCCGCGTGCTTCGGCTGGAAAGCCTCAAGGACCTGCCGTACCACCTGCGGCCGTATCACGGCAACCTCAAGAAAAAACCCGCGGCCCAGACGCTGGCCACCAGTTCCGGCTATCCGGTTCTGTGCAGCCACCGCGTGGGGCGCGGGCGGGCGGCGTTCGTCAACAGCTATGGGCTCTTCCGCTGGTACCGCGAGGACCTGCAGGGCGGACTCCTGCAGGAATTCCTCGCGGGCCTCAGCGAGTTCGTCGGACGGGTCGGCTCAGCCCAGTCGCGGATCGAGCTGTTCGCCGAACGGGCGACGGATCAGCCGCAGGACGTGGTCTTCGAAGCCGACGTGATGGACGACGACTATCGCCCGGTGGAAAACGCCAACGTCCTGCTGACCGTTGGCGAGCGGACGATGCAGATGGACCAGGCGGACCGCGGACGGTACACGCTGCGGGTGCGCGATCTGGAGGCGGACTCGCTGCTGACCAGGGCCGAGGTGGAGGCGGGCGGCGTTTTCATCGGCGAGACGATGCTGGCTACACACCTGCCGCTGCCCAAGACCGAGATGGACCGGGTGGAACTGGACCGCGAGTTCCTCCAGGCGATGGCCGAGAGGACGGGCGGCCGGTATGCGGACCTCGACGCGTTGACGCCGGACGTGGCGACACGCTTCGAGGCCAGGACGCAGATCAAGCGGTTCAGCCACATGAGCAGCGTGTGGACGAACTGGTGGCTGTTGGGCGGACTGTGCGGGCTGCTGGTGGTAAACTGGTTCCTGCGGCGTGCGTTGGGGTTGATATGAGCGGATCGAGCGTCAGGACAAGACGTGCATGGTGGCTGTGGATGGCGATTCCAGCCATGATCGGGGCGGACCCGGTGACAAGCCGGCAGGCAACTCAGACGCAGCCGGCCGATCCGCAGCCGGCGGTGTGGGCGATGCTGGTCGGCGGGGTGAACAAGGACGTCGAGGAAAAGCAGGCCAAGGACCGGGCGGTGCTGCGGTTGCGAAAGACTCTCGTCGAGGAGGCGGTTGAGCCGTCGCGGCTGCACGTGTTGGTGAACAAGGACTCGCTGGTCCGGGACGGCACGGGCCTCTCGACGGCGGAGCAGATCCGCAAGACGTTTGCGGAACTCAAGACCGCGGTGCGGTCGCGGGACGTGTTCGTGTTCTACTACGTCGGCCAGGCCAACGTCCTGCCGGACGGCACGTTGCGGCTGAACCTATCGGGGCCGGACCTGCTCGGCGACGAGTTGGTGAAACTGATCGGCGAATTGCCGGCCGAACGGATGGTAATCGTGGTCGATTGCCCAGCGGCGGGCACGCTGGTCAAGGGGTTGACGGCGAAGGGGCGGGTGGTGATCTGCGGCGCCCGGTTGGATCAGCACTACAGCACGCGGTTCAGCGACTGCTTCGTGCCGGCGCTGTCCGACGCGAAATCGGATGTCAACGGCGACGGCAGGATCACGCTGCTCGAGGCGTTTCGCGAGGCGGCAATGCGTCTGGACAAGATCTATGAAGATCGCGAGATGCTCAAGACCGAGACGCCGATCCTGGAGGACGACGCCGACGGCGTGCCGAGCCAGCAGCCGTGGCTGTACCAGGAGGCGAAGAAGGACGGGGCGCTGGCCGATTCGCTGACGCTCAGGGAACTGCTGATCGAGAAAGGGGGCGGGCAATGATGAACGAACGCGATCCCATGAACCGGCGGGCGTTCTTGAAGGCCCTGGCGGGTGCGGCGGCCGTCTCGGCGGCCGGATTAACCGGAGGCACAGCCTTGGGCCGCCTGTTCGGCTCGTCCAGGGCGGATGATGAGGAGTCCGAGGACCTCAAGTATGACCTGGTGCTGCCGCGGCTGAAGTTCGAGTGCGTCGAGGACGTGCCGGACCCGTGGAACATCAGTCCGGGCGGCGACCGCAACCTGCTGTTGGAACTGGCCAAGGTGGTCCGCTGCAAGGTGCGAATGCCCGCCAAACCAAGCGACTACGATCCGTACACCGGCAAGGAAGCCCACTTCAGCAGCGTGGTGGACTTCCGCAACGGCGACGAGGTGATGCGCTACCCGTTCCTGTTCATGACCGCCGAAGGGCACTTCGAATTCGACAAGACGCAGAAGGAGGGCCTCAAGGAGTACGTGCATCGCGGCGGTTTCGTGCTGATGGACGACTGCGTGTTCAACGGGGCGGGCGACTTCTTCTATGAGAGCTCGCACAGGGTGCTGGAGGAGGTGTTCGGCCGCGGTTCGGTGATCGCGGTGCCCAAGGAACACGAGATATTTCACAACGTTTACGACTTCGGCGACGCGGGCGTGCCGCACATGCACGGGGTCCAGCACGGGGCGCGAGGCGTATTCATCGACAAGCGGCTGGCCGTGCTGTTGACGTCCAGCGACGTCCATTGCGGCTGGGCCGACCGCCTTGGCAAGTGGTTCGGCATGCCCAAGGTCGAGCAATCGCTCCAGTTCGGGGTCAACGTGGTCATGTACGCCCTGGCGCATTGAGGGACGGGACACGATGAGCGGGAAAAAAAAGGCGAAGGTCAGCCGCCGCGAGTTCCTGGCCGCCGCCGGCGCCGCCGGAGTGGGCTTGGCCGCGGGCGGACTCGATGCGCTGGGACAGCTATTCGCCCGGTCATCCAGAACGGCCAAGGGCGATCTGGACGAGTACGACTTCCTGATGCCGCGGGTGCGGTTCTCGTGCGACGACCGGGTCGGCGACGTGTGGAACGTCTATCCGGGCGCCGACCGGAATCTGCTGTCGGAGCTGAGCTCGACGATCCGCTGCAAGGTGAAGCTGCCGACCGGGTGCGGCAACGAACGGCCGCACTACGGGTCGGACGATCAGTTCAACGCTGTGGTCGGCTTCGACGACTACGACCGGATTCGCGACTTTCCGTTCCTCTTCATGACCGCCGAAGGCTACTTCAAGTTCGACGCGGCGCAGATCGACAACGTCCGCCGGTACCTCAGCGAAGGCGGGTTCATCCTGATGGACGACTGCGTGTTCGACAAGGGGGGCGACTTCTTCTATCGCAGCGCGTGCGACATGCTCGAACAGGCGATGGGCGCGGGGTCGGTGGTCCCGATCCCGTACGAGCACGAGGTCTTCCACAACGTTTTCGACTTCGGCGGCGACGGCCTGCCGCACATGCAGGGGCAGAAGCACGGGGCGCGCGGCGTGTTCCTCGGCGATCGGCTGGGGGTGTTCGTGAGTCCCAGCGACATCCACTGCGGCTGGGCGACGCCGGGGTGGTTCGGGGCCGAGGGGCAGAAGCGGTCGATTCAGATGGGCATCAACGTGATCATGTACGCCCTGGCGCATTAGCGATGAAACGAACGACGGCGGCAATCGGGTTGATCTGGCTGGCGGCGACCGCCAGCGTGCGGGCGGATGCGCATCGGGTCCAAGGCGTGGTGGTGGACGGCGAGGGCCGGCCCGTGCGCGGAGCGGTGGTCTACGTGCTGGATCAGGAAACGCGGCTGAGCCTGCAGGACGACGTGCCGCTGGTTTCGGAACATATCCCGCGGGCCCTGACTGGCGATGACGGGCGATTTCGCTTTGAACGGCTCGTTCGCCCGGTATACGCGGTGGTCGCGATGGATATGGAAGACCGTTGCGGCGTGGGGTCGGACGTTTCCGGCGACGGCGACGTGCGGGTGGTCATCGAGGCGCCGGGAACGGTCGCCGGAAGAGTGATGCGCGGCAAGTCGCCGCAAGCGGGTGCACGAGTCACCGCGGTCTACGAGGGCGCCGAACGTGCGTTTCGATACACGCGGCTGGCGGTCTCGGACGCCGACGGGCGGTTTACGATCGGTTCATTGATGCCGGGACGCTACCGGCTGATTCTCCGCGAACCGGTGCCGCAGATCGGCTGTTGTCTGCGCGAGGTGACCACGTCGCAGGTGCAGGTCGATGTCGTCTCCGGCCAAACCCAGCCGGTGCAAATGGGCGGGTCGGACCTGCCGCACCTGCACGGCCGCATCACCGACACCGAGAACGCGCCGCTGCATGGGGTGTGGATCAGGCTACTGCCGTCGGCAGCGGTCTCGACGCAGCCGTCGGTGCAGGCGGTCTGGTCGGCCGTCACTGATCGGGAGGGGCGGTATACGATCTACGACGTGCCGCCCGGAAGCTACCAGATCAAGTGCCTCCGGCGGCTGTACGCCAACAGCTCGCGGCTTTTGCAGTGGTCGCAGACGCTGACCGTGGTCGACCGGGCCTCGCCGCAAGGGCCAACCGAACCGTTCTTCGAGAACGCGTGTGACCTGGTGATTGACCTGGAGCGGTTCGATCCTCTGGCGATAGGCGACCCCGCGCCGGAACTTGCCGGACGGACGGTGGACGCAGCGGCGTTCGACCTTGGCAGACTAACGGGCAAAGTCGTGGTGGTGTACTTCCATGCGAGTTTCTGTGCAGCGTGCCGGCGGGCGGTCAAGCCCTACGACGACATGGTCGAGCATTTCGGCCCCGAAAACCTCGTGGTCGTCGGAGTCAGCCTGGACGATACGATCGAGGAATGCCGCGAATTCATCGCCGACCGAAAACCGCAACATCCGCAGATATTTGCCGGACCGTGGGACAGCAGCGACGTCGCCCAGCGGTTCCGCGTCCAGGGAGTCCCCGCCACCGTGCTGATCGACCGGGAGGGCAGGATCGCCGCCGTGGACATTTTCGACGAGGTGCTCCTCGACGCGGTCAGGACGGCGATAGGCAGCACGAGCCGGACCCGATAGGCCGGGTTCGGCGGCGGTGCAGGCTTCCTCTCGACCCGGTCTGTGGCCTGCCGCATCCTTGGATCACACCGCAAGGGCACATCAGCTTGCGCCGCGCCGGATTTCAAATTGAAGGGTGGGCGCCGTGGGGATATACTGCCGATCCCGGCCTTCTGCACGTGCGGTGCATGCCGGAAGAAGTGGACGCGATGGCCTGCACCGTGTGAGCCGTTGCCGGAGCGGCGGATAAGGAGGAACCAGCGATGTTCTTTGTGGTCGGATTGGGCTCCATGGGCCGGCGGCGGGTGCGGTGTCTGTTGGCCAACGGCGTGCCGCCGGAGGAAATCCTGGGATTCGACCGTCGGCCGGACCGCTGCGCCGAGGCCAAGGAACGGCACGGGATTTCGGTGGCGGATCAGGCGGAACAGATGGGACGCGCCGAGGTCGAAGCCGTCTTCGTGAGCGTCTGGCCCAGCTTTCACGTTGAGTATTGCCTGATGGCGGCGATGGCCGGCAAGCACTGGTTCTGCGAGGTGCCGCTGGAGCTTTCGAGCTCAGGTTTGGACCAACTGCGGCGGGTGACGCGCGACAGGAAACTGGTCGGCGCGGTGGGCTCGCAGATGATCTGGCATCCGGCGTCGGAGCATATGGCCCAATGGCTGAGCGAGGACGCCACGGGCGGACTGGCCGGCGCCTGGGGCACGTGCACGTCGTACTTCCCGACGTGGCATCCGTGGGAGGACTACCGCGAGTTCTACGTGTCGGACAAGGCGTCGGGCGGAGCCAATATCGACATGATCGGCCACGAGTTCCAGTGGCTGGTGTGGCTGCTGGACAGCCCGGTGGCCGCGGTCAACGCGCGGGCCTCGCGGCGGAGCGACCAGGAGCTCAAACCCGGTTCGTACGACAGCTACGAGATCATCGCCGAGTTCGCCAGCGGCCTGCAGATCTCGATGCACTTCGACGGTGTCAACCGCGGCTTGGAGCGCGGCGTGTGGCTGGCGGGCAACGCCGGGACGGTGCACTGGGACCTGCGCGGGCCGAAGGCGTCGCGGTTCGACCGCGAGCGGAACGCGTGGGTGGCCGAAGGGCCCGAACAATTCGAGTACGAGCAGGCGTACGTCCGCGAGGTCGGGCATTTCATCGAGTGCATCCGAGGCCGGGCCGAGTGGCCGATCGCCTTCGAGCGGGCGATCAATGTGGTCAAACTGATCGCCGCGGTCGAGCAGAGCGTCAGCCGGTTCGGCGGACGGGTGTTCGTCGAGTGAACAAAGCTTGCCAAAACGCCACGCCGCGGAAATCATACCCGCTGGCGCCATGCGGAGAAATCGCAGCCTGACCGACGGAGACGATCATGGATCTGGTTTTCAAGTGCGACACGACGAACGACCTGTACCGGGTGCTCTCGGCGATGGGCCTCTCGTTCCCACGATACGACAGCACGGCTGAGGCGGTGGCGGCGGCGCCCAACGGAGCGGGAGTGCTCGTCCTGGCCGACCAATACCCGCAGCCGACGGAAACGATCGGCGAGGAACTGCTGGACCGGGCGGCGGCCAAGGGCCTGCGGCTGTACGTGGAGTATCCGCAAACTCTGGCCGGGCTCGATCTGGGCGAGCCGAAGGCGACACAGTGGGAGCGGGTGGTGGTCGCCTCGGACTTTTTCGCCCCCGGTGTCGAGCCGATGGCGGTGCTGGCCCAGCACGGCTGCTGGTTCCTGCCCGCGCAGGCGGCCAAACCGCACATGGTGGTCGTGAAGGTGGCCGGCTATCGCCAAGCGGCATTTGGCCTGCCGGACGAACGCTGGCCGATCCTGTTCGAGCTGCCCGGCCGGCCGGTCCTGGTCGCCACGAGCAAGCTGAGCCAGTTCGTCACCGCCCGGTACGGCCCGATCGAAAGCTGGAAGGTGATCTGGGAGCGAATCCTCGGTTGGCTGGGCGGTGCGACCGACGTGCCGTGCCTCAAGTGGTCGCCGGCGGTCGACGTCGAATTCGGCCCGGAAGACCCGCTGCCAAACGACGTGGAGGTTGCGGCGTTCGCCCGGTCGGCGAAATGGTTCGCCGACCAGGTGGTGGCGAGCATCGACTGGAAGAAGTTCGCGATCGAAGGCTTTGAGGCGATCATCGACCACGAAGGCCGTCAAATGGTCCGGCCCTGGATCCGCGGCGACTGCACGGGCGAAAGCGCAATGGTCTTCGCGTGGGATTGGGCGGTAACCCGAAACCCCAACAGCCGCCGGACGGCTTCGGCGATGCTGGACTACGTCTGGTCGGCCCCCGATTTCCGCCACGACGACCCGGAGAGCCCGTCCTACGGCCTGAACAACTGGTCCGAGCGGAACCCCGCTTTCTACGGTGACGACAACGCCCGCGTCATCATGCCCTCGATGGTCGCCGCCAAGCTTCTCGGCGAGACGCGGTGGGACGAGCACATTCTCCGCTGCACGCTGGCCAACTTCCGCACCACCGGCCCGCTGGGCTTCCGCGAGAGCCGCCTCGACTATCCCGGCTCGTTCACCGACGGGCGCGACTGGGCCTATTGGTACGAGCACGAGACCGTGAGCTACTCGCCCCATTACCAAGCCTACCCGTGGGCGATGTTCCTTTGGACGCACGCCCTGACCGGACACGAACAGATGCTGGCACGGACCAAAACGGCCCTGCGGATGACGATGGAGGTCTACCCGAAACTCAAGTGGACCAACGGCCTGACGCAGGAGATGGCCCGCCTCCTGCTGCCGCTGGCGTTCCTGGTCCGAATCGAAGACACCGCCCAGCACCGCCAATGGCTCAATCGCGTCGCCGACGATCTGCTCGCGCAGATGCAGCCGTGCGGCGCCATCCGCGAACTGCTCGGCCCGCTGGCCGATGGCTCCTATCCGCCGCCGCAGTCGAACGAGCGCTACGGCACGGACGAAGCGTCGCTGATCCAGGAAAACGGCGATCCCGCCTGCGACCTGCTCTACACCACCAACTACGCCCTGCTCGGACTGCACGAAGCCGCCGCCGCCACCGGCGACCGGAAGCTCACCGAAGCAGCCGACCGCCTGACGCGGTTCCTCTGCCGCATCCAGGTCCGATCGACCGCCCAACCGTACCTCAGCGGCGCCTGGATGCGGGCCTTCGACTACGAGTTGTGGGAGTACTGGGGCAGTTCCGCCGACCTCGGCTGGGGCGCCTGGTGTGTCGAAACCGGCTGGACCAACGCCTGGATCGCCGCTGTCCTGGCCATGCGCCAGAAGGGCGAAAGCCTCTTCGACCTTGCCCTCGCCTCCCGCTTCAAACAACTGATGCCGAAGCTGATCGCCGAAATGTTCGACCGAAGCAAAGGCAAAAAGGTGACAGTAACGCCGGTGCGACCAACCTCCGTCCCCGGCGCGGAACAGTAGCATTCCGCCGAGATCCCTGGGCCGTCTGCGGGATTTCCATAGGAATCCCTATCGGCGTCTCTGCCTGCGCCTCAAAAACCGCCGATTTGCCTCCGCAACAAACCCATGCTATCTTTATCCGGCGGGAACACGCCCGCGCGTCGCCCCGCGCGACGCTTGACAACTCCATACCCGTCCGATTGGGGGGGAGGCGTCTTCCTCCCGTTCGCCTGATCGCGACAAATCGCACAAATTGTACAAAACCCCGCCAGGCACCGCTCCCAGACCAATTGTATGTTCTGTACAAAACGCACATTCGGCTGCCGCTCGGTTCAACCGGCCGACTCCCTCGACCGCGACAGGGTCGGACAGGACGTACGAATTGTACAAAACCCGCGCCTGGACGAGATCCGCCAGCCACGACCTCGAAATCCTGGACCTGCAGGATCGCACATTTTGTACAAGACGTACATCCCCCTCTTCCTGATCGGCCTGCTCTCTGTCTCCACGCCTTCTCCGCGTGGTCCGCGTGCTCCGTGCCGCTCTTGCAAAGGTCAGCGGCTGATCCAGACCGCCTCGAAAGGCTTGCCGATCCAGTACTTCTGCCCGGGATACTTGGCCGACAGGTAGTCCGCGAAGAGCCGCGGGTCCTCCGTGTTGTACGCGAACATCCCGTAGTGAGCGGGGCAGCCGAGCTTCGGCTCCGCCATGCCGACCAGGTCCGCCGCCTCCTGGTAGGTCAGGTTGCCGATCGTGTTGCGCCGATAGCGGACCCCGTCCCGCCCGTTGATCGGCACGAACATCAGATCGAGCGAACACTCCTTCAGCCGCCCCAGCAGGCCGTCGTAGTAGCACGTGTCGCCCGCGTGATAGACGGTAAACCCATCGACCATGATGACATAGCCGATGTACTGAAACCCTGTCTCAGCGTCGTACTCCAGCCTTTCATGGGCTGAGGGAATCGAGCAAACGTGGAGCGTCCCGTCCTCAAAGGCGTTCTCGCCGTCCATCAGCACCAGCCTCGCCGCGTCGATGCCAAGGTCGCTCGCCTTCTCGCGGAGATGCTTGGGGATAAAGAACCGCGTTCGCTCGTTAAGCGGGGCGATACGGGCAAGCGAGGACTGATCAAAATGGTCCGTATGATCGTGCGTGGCGAAGATGGAGCCGAAGAAATCGCAATCCTCCGGCTTCGGCAGCGGCGGCACGATGCGGCGAGGATCCTCCTTGAGGTACAGGTCGAGCCCGAGGATGTGGTTGGCCGTCTTGATGATCCAGCTCTGCTGACCGAGCCACCAGAAGGCCAGCCGGTCCGGCGGAACCCGAAGCTCGATGATCTCCTGACGGAAAGCCTGTGACGTCTTCATGCAAAACCCCTTGCTGGACGCGATGTTGGCCGGATTATAGCGGAGCCGGAAAGGCCCGGCAAGGCACGGCCGAAGGATTTGCGGTTGCCCGTCACGCGGGGGCTGTTAGAATGGCGTCTTGGATTCCGGTACTGGCGATCAAACGAAAGGAATGCCATGAGCGATCAGGCGGTTTCGCAGCGACGGTTGGCGTTGATCCGGGAGCGGCTGGGCAATCCGCCGGCGCGGCTGTGGTGCGCCCTGCTGACGCCGTATCGGCAGGTAAACGGCCGGTTGGAGATCGACGCCGAGCACCTGACCGCGCACCTGCGGACGATCGCGCCCTACGTGGGCGGCCTGCTGGTGGCTGGCTCGACCGGCGACGGCTGGGACATGAGCAACGACCAGTTTCGCCGGCTGGTGGAACTGACGGCGGACGAGACCATCGTGCCGCGGCGAATTCCCAAGCTCTACGGCATCCTCGGCGCCACGACCGAAATCGTGCTCGAAAAAGCCCGCATCGCCCGGTCGGTCGTCGGCGAGGCCGAGGCCATGTTCACCGCCTGTCCGCCCATCGGCGAGCACCACAGCCTCGATGCCATTGAGGCCCATTATCATAGGGTGCTCGATACGCTGAAGGCCCCGATCTCGCTGTACGAACTGCCGCAGATCACCAGGAACCACGTGGCGCCGGAACTCCTGCAGCGGCTGGCCGCCCGCTATCCGCACCTGGTGATGCTCAAGGATACCAGCGGGGCCGACGCGGTGGCGACCGCGGGCCTCGACTACGGCGGCGTATTCCTCGTGCGCGGCGCCGAGAGCGACTACGCCTCGCACCTCAAGCCAATGGGCGGGGCCTATGACGGCCTGCTGCTCAGCTCCGGCAACACCTTTACGCCGATCCTGAGTCAGATCCTTACCGCGGTCGAGCAGGGCCGGCGCGAAGAGGCCCTGTCGCACTCCAAGCGCCTCACCGGAGTCATGACGCGAATGCTCAGCGCCGCTGACGGGCTCCCGTTCGGCAACATGTTCGCCAACGGCAACCGCGCCGTCGATCACATGCTCGCCCACGGCGAGAAGTGGCGAGACGTGCCGGGCCCGTACGCGTTCACCGGCCAGGCGATCGACCGGCAGGTCATGGAGCAGATCGAGGTGGTGCTCAAGGACGAAAACCTGCTGCCGCAGAAGGGCTACATGGCGTAGCCGCCGCACCGGGCGCAGCTTAAGTCATGGCCCTGGACTTCCGATAACGCCATATGCAGGTGAGGCTTTCCGGAGGTCCAGATCATGACCGATAAGCGAACCCAACAGATCGACGAATCGATCCGGTTTTCCTGTCAAAGCTGCACCGCGTGCTGCAATCAGCCGTGGCGCACCTCCATCGAAACCGACAAGGCCCATGCCCTCGACGCCCACGACTGGGGCAAATACCCGCAGCTTGCCGGCAGGGCGTTCTACAATCCGCCGGCCGACGGACGCCCCGGGTATTACGATCTGGCCAAGGGCGAAGGCAACAAGTGCCTCTTCCTGGACACCGACGGTCTGTGCATCATCCACAAGGAGATGGGCCCAGCCGCCAAGCCGACCATGTGCCGGCAATTCCCGCTGATGGTTTCTCGGACCTGGACCGAGGACCGGGTCTCCACGAGCTTCGGGTGTCCCGCCGTGCGGAATTGCCAGGGCCAGCCGCTGACCGAACAGCGGGTCGAGATCGAAGAACTGATCCCGTTGGGCCAGATCGCCTACAAGCCCGATGCTCCGCTGGTGCTCGATACGGTCTGCCGCCTCGACCCAGCCGAAGGCGACGCCCTCTGCGAAAGGGCGGTCCGCATCTTCGACTCCAGCCGGGACGGTGATATATGGCAGCGGTTTGGGCAGTTGCTGGCTCTGCTCGCGGCGGTGCGGGTGCTCAAGGCCCAGGGCCAGGCGTCCGGTGTGAACCTGCTCGAATCGCTGCGTTCGGATCAGCCGCTTCCCGAGACGCCGGAGGTCGGCGAAATCCTGGCCTGGCCGGAGGCGAAACTGGCCCCGATGTCCGTGCGTTTCCTCTTCGCCGCCACGCTGTTTCCCGACGTCCTGCCGATCGGGGCGACCGGTTCGCTGGGTTTCCTGCGGCGGCTGAAACTGGTGCCGAAGCTTCTGGCGCTGGCCAAGCTGTCCGGCCGGTATTCGTCGCGGATGCTGGGTTGCGAGGTCTCGATCGATCAGACGCTTTCGCACCCGGTCGAGCCGGAGATGACGGACGGGGCTTGCGATCTTCTGCTGCGCTATTATCGCTCGCGGCTGTGGCAGCGTTTCCCCGCCGGGACGTGCCTGACCGTGGTGGCGGGCATTCATCAGCACATCCACGACCTGAACGCGGTCATTTTCCTGAGCCGCGCGCTGGCCCTGGACGAGGGCCGGTCGGTGCTCGATGAGGACCTGGTCGGACGAAGCCTGGCGATGGTCGAGTTCCACCTGGCCAACCAGACGCGGCTCTACTCGCACACGCTCAAGGGCCATCTCAAGTCGTCGCTGGACGACCTGATGCTGGCGGCGAAAAGCCTGCGGCTCATGGCGCTTCGGGTCGAAGAGCCGGTGCTGGAAGCGGTGGGCGCGTAGGACGAACGCGGGAAGCATTGCGGTTTGCTCCCTTTCTGCATACACTTTCTTGGTGAGAGTGAGTGTAGGAGGTCCGCGGAAAGGGGGTTGTCGTGGGCGAGTTGTTGAGGCTTCACGATCGGCCGAGGCTGACCGACGGCCGAATGGTTATGGCGCTGGACGGCTGGATGGACGGGGGCGAGATTTCGACGGGCACGGCTGAGTACCTGCTCCGAAAGCTCGACGCGGCCAGGATCGGCGAAATCGATTCGGAAGACTTCTACATCCTCAGCTTTCCCGGACCGATGGAGGTCTCAGCCCTGTTTCGCCCGCACACGCGGATTCGCGACGGCAGCGTGGTCTCGCTGAGCTCGCCGCAGAACGTCATCTACTGCAGCCAGGCCCACAACCTGGTCTTTCTCAAAGGCCGAGAGCCGAATCTCAGGTGGTCGCGGTACCTCGACGAGGTCTTGGACCTGGCGGTGGGGCTGGGGGTGACGTTGATCTGCTTCGTCGGCAGCGTGGCGGGCATGGTGCCGCACACGCGGGAACCCCGTTACTTCGCTTCGATCTCCGATCCGACGCTGCGGCCGATGCTGGATCGCTGCGGGATCAAGCTCTCCAACTACGAGGGCCCGGCCAGCATCATCACCCAGATGATCTTGGCTGCGCCGCAGCGGGATATCCGGATGATGAGCCTGGTGGCTGAGATTCCCGCCTACGTCCAGGGGCGGAACGCCCGGTGCATCGAATCGGCGGTGCGTAAGGTCGCCGGACTGCTCGACCTGTCGGTGGAGTTCGATGATCTGCGCCAGGCCGCCGACGAACTGGAAAAGAAGCTCAACGACATCGTCGAAGGCCGAGAAGAACTGGCGACGTACATCAAGAAGCTCGAGGAAGACTACGACAACCAGGTCTTCGACACCCAGATGGGCGACCTGAAGCAGTGGCTCGAGCAGCAGGGCATCCGCCTGGACTAAGAGCGTCGGCGGCTGCTATCCGCCCATCCTCGCCCGCCGATACTCGATGGCGAACTGCGCGCCGTCGTAGCCCGGATCGTCTTGCCGCAGATCGGTCAGGAAGACCTCGCCGCCGCCGGAGAGCCACGACATGCGAGCCGCCATGGCGGTCAGTTCCGGCTCCAGAAGCTGATCCATCGGCAGAGGCGGGTTCTTTTCCTTGCCGGTCAGGTAGGGCAGCGTGGCCTCCAGAAGCGAGCGGTAAAGGATGGTGTTGTCGGTCGTGATCTGGCTGACGCCTTTGTCCGTTACAGCGGTGATGTAGAAGGGAATCCACGCCTGCTGCCCGACTGACAGCAGACCGACACGCCCGTCGGACCAGGTGACCTGCACGTGCTTCTGGCCGCTGGCGCCAAGATAGCGAACCGATCGGACACCGGGCCCCATCAGGCACGCGAGCAGGGCGTAGGCGTGAATGCCGTAGTTGAATTCGTCGGTCCCGCAGCCGGCAAACGCGGTATGGACGGTCCCGCGCTCCGAAACCGGCTTGGCGAGATACTGGCCGACCTCGTAATTGAATCGCAGGCTCGATCCGCCGGTGATCCGCGCGCCCTGTTTGGCCCAGTCACGAAGCTGGTTGGCGTCGCGGAGGTTGCCAACCATGGGCTTATCGATCAGGACTGATTTGCCCGCGTTCACGAAGGGCGCAGCCTGTTCGAGGTGGCGATCCCAGTTGGCGGTGTGGACGATCACGCCGTCGACCAGTTCGAGCATGTCCTCGATACGATCGACCGGCTGGGCGATCTGGTGTTCCTTGCAGAAGGTCTTGGCGAAACCGGCCTCGCGGGTCTCGCCGCTGTCCCAGGCGGCGACGACCTCAGTGTCCACCAGCTTTCTGGCGGTCAGGTCCCGGATGACCGGAACCCAGCTCTGCGGGTGAGAGGTGCACAGACCAACCAGACCGATCCGAAACGACATGGTCGCCTCCAGGCTTCAATAGGATCTTGTTCGGGCGGCGGGATTACACGCCGCCGGGGTTCGCCAAACTGCACATATGCCAGTATAGCCAGTATGGCCGGGGCCGTCAATGGCAAAAGCAGAGCAAGTCCCATATGCGTTTTCTCCAAAGGCATCGAACCCGGAAAGGGTTGATTTCCCGGCTGTGCTGCTGTATATAGTCAGGTATGGACGTACCCAAATACCAGCAGATCGTCAATGACCTGGTCCGCCGGATTCGCAGCGGGGGGCTGGCCCCCGGAGCCAAGCTGCCGGGCCATCAGAAGCTGGCTCGCCAGTTCGGCGTCTCGTCCATCACGGCCGAGCGAGCCCTGGCCGAGCTGTCGCGAATGGGCGTGGTGGAACGGCGGGAGCGGGCCGGCAGCTACGTGATCGGGCCCTCCCGGTCGGTCTCGCGGGTCTACGTGGTGGTCGAACAGGACATCGCCTCCAGCACGCTGCAGTTGCAGGACTACTGGCGGGCGATCCTGGCCCAGGCCCAGACGTTAAGGCTTCCGGTGCAGATCGTGCAGGCCGACGATCCGGGCCTGGACGAGATGGTGGGCATAAGGGGCTATAACGGCCAGGGGCTGATCCTGCTGGGCCGGGTTTCGGAGCGGCTGGCGGTGGACGCTGAGAGGCATGGCATCCCGTGCCTGTACCTCGGGGCTGAGTACAGTAATCGAGCGTTCTGCGTGCTGGAGGACCGCCGGGGGGCGTGCCGTGAGCTGGCCAGAGTCCTGATCAACGACGGCGGCCGGCGGATCGGTTTTGTGGGGCATCTGGGGGCGTCGAACCACCGGCTGGCTCGTGACGGATACCTTGAGGCGACTGAGCCGCTGGGGATCGGGCATCGGTACATCCGCGACGCGGAGACCGACAACGTAGCCGCGGTGGTGGGGGAACTGCTGGCTGAGGACATCGGCCTGGACTCCCTGATCGTGATGGGGGCGAACCTGCCGGTGGCGGCGATTCCGGTGGTCCTGGGTTCGCCGCGGCGGGTGACGCTGGGTTTCCTGACGGAAAACTCCACCGTGCTGCACCTTGGCAACGTGGCCTACATCGCGTACTATAGTCAGATCGAAACGGGCAAGCTGGCGTTCGAGGTACTCGAGGACATCGCGGCCGGGCGGCTGAGCGAGCCGGCGGTGCGGTACAGCGGCTTTCAGATCTTAAGACCCGGCCAGAAGCCGGCCTCGTAGCGATTGCACGGCGGCAGACGATCCGACGGAAGGAGAACGATGGGCACGATACGGCTGGCGGTTCTGATCAGCGGCGGCGGCAGGACCATGGAGAATTTCATCGCGCTGAGCCGCAGCGGCAGACTGCCCGCGACGGTGGAACTGGTGGTCTCGTCCCGCGCCGGCGCCGGCGGGGTCCAGCGGGCGCAGGACGCCGGAGTCCGGACGGTCGTCGTGCCGCGCAAGGGCAAGAGCCTGCAGGAGTTCAGCGAGGCGATCACCGCGGAACTGGACAAGGCGCGGCCCGATCTGATCTGCCTGGCGGGGTTCCTGAGCATGTACACCATTGCGCCGCAGTATACGGGGAAGGTGATGAACATCCACCCGGCGCTGCTGCCCGCATTCGGCGGGCAGGGCATGTACGGCCATCACGTGCATGAAGCGGTGCTCGAAATGGGCTGTAAGGTCACGGGCTGCACCGTGCATTTTGCGGACAACCAATACGACCACGGGCCGATCATCATCCAGCGGACGGTCCCGGTGCTGGACGACGATACGCCGGACACGCTGGCGGACCGGGTTTTCGAGCAGGAGACGATTGCCTATCCGGAGGCGGTCCGGCTGTTCGCGGCGGGGCGGCTGCGGATCGAGGGACGCCGAGTGCGGACGCGGCTGGGATAGGGCCGGCGGCGGATGCGGAACGGTTTGAGAATCGGCGAATGAAGAAAGGCAACGTGACATTACAGGACATCGCCCGGCGGGCCGGGTGTTCGGCCAATACGGTCAGCCTGTCCCTTCGCGACTCGCCGCGGATATCCAAGGCGATGCGGGCCCGCGTGCAGAAACTGGCTGAGGAGCTGAACTATGCGCCGAACTACGCGGCCCAGAATCTGCGGCGGCGGCGGAGCGGGTTGATCGGCATCCACCTGGCCCAGGCGCTGCATGACGCGGTGCGGACGGAGATGGTCAATCGGCTGCTGGATGAACTGCACACGGCGGAGTACCGGCCGGTGCTGGGGATCGGCGAGGGAACGGAGCAGGACTGGTGCGCGTCGCCGTGGATCGAGACGTTCCGCCAGTTGCAGGTCGAGGCGCTGGTGGTCATCGCCTCGCACGTGACGCACCTGCCGGAGTGGGCGGGCGATCTGCCGGTGGTGCTGTTGGGATGCGAGCCGGACGACTCGCTGCCGTGCGACTACCTGGCCCTGGACCGGGCGGCGGCGGGCCGCACGGCGGTCGAGCATCTGCTTTCGCGAGGCCATCGGGACATCCTGGTCGCCTGTTCGCCGCGGTACAGTTTTACGGACGGATGCATCGCCGCCATCCGTGAGGCGCGGGCCAAGGCACACTTCCATCAGGATGCGGGAGATTTGCGCTGGGCCGAAGACGGCTTGAGGTTCGCCCGCCAGATCGCGGACCAGCGCGCGGCGGCGACGGCGACGGTTTTCGGCGATTCCGGCCTGGCTGCCGGGTACGTCCGCGGCCTGATCGACGCGGGCATTCGCGTGCCGGACGAGATGGCGGTGGCGGCGTACGACTACTTCCCGTGGGCGGGGATGCTGGCGGTCCCGCTGACCACGGTGGAGCAGCCGATCGCGCGGATGGCACCAGCCGCCGTCGAGTTGGTCAAGAACCGTCTGGCCCATCCCAAGGCGCCGCCGGTTCACCTTGTGCAGGACCATGTTCTGATGGTCCGCCAGTCGAGTTGACCGAACGGCGATGAGGCTTTTCCGGAATGACCTGATCGCACTCTGCGTTTTGCGCCCATCGGATGCGGTTGCGGTTCGATTGCAGTTGCATGGCAAGGCGGCAAACCGTAAGATCGGAGCGACCTGTTTGGACGGGCATCAAACGCATGAGACGTGACATCCAAGCGAAGCTGGCTTTCGCCGTTATCCTGGTTGCGACGCTGCTGTTCGCCTACTGGGTGCAGATGCGCCGCACGCGGGGGCTGCGCCTCGATCTGGACCAGACGGTGGCGGTGGCGTCGGGACGGGTGACGCTGGGAATCGACTCGAACTGGACGGGGATCCCTGAGCCGGACCTGCCGACGGGGGCGGTGGCCGGCTGGAACGCCTCGGCCGGGGAGATTCCGGTCGAAGTCTACGTGGGATTGCGCGAGGCCGGCCTGGATTCGCTGGCGTACGAGTTCCTCGACAGTCTCGATCGGTACACCGAAGCGGCGACGCGGGCGACGGTGGCTCAGGCGGATTACGAGAAGGACCTCGCGCCGCTGGATGGGCTGGGCCGGACCCGCGGCTGGGCCGTGCTGTCACGAGGCCAGGCGGTCTATTCGATCGCCATCGAGGTGGTGGCCCTGCCGGACGGCGGCACGGTGGACGTGGCGGTGCTGGCGGGCACAGCGTCCGCGGCACAGGCCCGGCAGTGGGTCGAGCAACTCAGCGGAAGCCTGAAGGTGTCGCTGCCGGAGGCGGCAGCGACGGCTGCGGCGGGCGAACCGGTGGAGGTCGGCGGCTGGCGTGTGGCCTTCGAAGGGCCGGTCTACGTATGTCCGGATCAGGAGGGGACGGTCACGTGGGTGATGCCGCGAGGGGCCTCATCGTCGGCGTTCTGGTCGGCCCAGTTCAAACCGCTGGCCCTGCCGGACTATCGGGAACCGGAACAACTCATCGCCGACGGTCTGCTCTCGGCGCTGAGCCTCGGTGAGCCGCTGGCGATATCGCGACTGCCCGGGGCCGATGATCCGGCGATCTACAAGGGCTTCGTCCGCTACGGGCGGGACATGCCCGGCTATCAGAATCTGATCTACCTGGGCGTGGCCGAAGGCGGTGCGGCGCTTCTGGGCCAGGTGGGGCTGGGAACCGGCCCCCTTGCCGAGACGGCGGCGGTTTTCGACCGGGTCGTCTCGGGCCTGAAGTTCGGCGGCGATACGGCTGAGGAACCGATGCCTCTGGACGTGCGGGCGATCCTGGCGGCGGCGGACGTCGACGCCCTGGCGGATCGGGCTTCCGGCTGGTTCGAGGTTCGGATCGGCGACCAGCCGATCGGGTTTCTCATGTCCGCGATCCAAACGTCGGGCCGGACGGACCGGATAAA
>Ga0123329_1000816_pt1 | contig 30929 bp, 33 predicted proteins | sample BioC12SIPDNA_FD_89703 | JGI IMG/M metagenome (GOLD analysis project Ga0123329, IMG submission 89703) | Anaerobic biogas reactor microbial communites from Washington, USA - Biogas_R1_B C12 SIP DNA | ecosystem: Engineered > Bioreactor > Anaerobic > Unclassified | place: Washington, USA | collected...
GGATGTTGAGCACCTCTTCCACGGCATCCACGATGAGGCCCACCAGGTGGTCGCCCATCTCGACGTTGATGATGCGCGTGTCGGCGTCGTTGCCGTGCTCGCCTAGGCGGAAGCGCTTACGAAGGTCGATGATCGGGACGATCTCGCCACGCAGGTTGATGACACCCTCGACGAACTCGGCCGCGCGCGGCACTCGGGTGACCTCGGGCATCTTGATGATCCCCTGCACCCGCGAGATATCCAGGCCGTACAGCTCCTCGGCCAGGGAAAACACCACGACCTGCTCCTCGCTCACCTGCGCCTTGGTTTCGATAGCCATCGATGTAACTCCTTGCAGTAGAGATCGTCCGGCGCTACCGGGATGAGTGCAACGCCCCTGCATGTTCCTGCGGCGCGGCCGCGATGGCGGCCCCGATGGCGCCGCGACGGCGGCCGCCACGGCAGTCGCACCGCCGCATGGGCTGTCTCTATATATGTATCCGCCTTTCGCGCCCAAACTTGAGGACCGGGGCATAAACCTGGCGTGAAGGGCTCGCGGCGGCCCTCAACTCCGCCCGAACCAGGGCGAAATGCGGTGGTCTTGTGCGTCTCTATGCACACGGCTGCCCCCTTTACTCTCTTGAGCCCGTTCACGCTACATTCACGGCACTATCACGGCCACTTTACTGACCTCGGGCAGCCGTTACTCTATGATTGAGGCCGTCGGCAGTTGCCATGGGCGGACGCGCTCCGCCCCACACAGCCATTTGGGGGTAGGGACGTGATCGCTGTCACCCGATTGAATGGAGCGGCCGTTCACGTAAACGCCGAGATGATCGTCTTTGTCGAGGCCACGCCCGACACGGTGGTCTCGTTGGCGAATGGCGATCGCGTGGTCGTGCGCGAGACGCCGCAGGCCGTGGTGGACGCCGTCATCGCGTATCGGCGTGCAATCCACAACTGGCAACCACGTGTGGGTTCGGGCGAGGCACCGGATGGCGCGCAGACGTCGCCCAACGCGGCGGCCAGGCGCGCGTGAGTCGTACTTCTGGCGCGAGCGGACGTCGGCAGGCGGACCAGTTTCTGACAGGTGGATAGGCGAGTATGGAGCTATCAACGATTCTCGGTTTGGTGGTGGGCTTTGGCGCTATCATGGGGGGCCTCATGATGGACGGCGGCTCCCCCGCGGACCTCATCAGCGTGTCGTCCGTCGTGATCGTGGTGGGCGGCACCCTCGGCGCGGCCGCGGTGAACTTTCCCCTGACCACCGTCATGATGCTGCCCAAGCTCGTCGCCCAGAGCTTTCAAGCCTATCTGTCCAACCCCAAGGAAACCATCGAACTCATGGTCAGCCTGGCCGACCGCGCGCGGCGTGACGGCTTGTTGACGCTGGAGGAGGCTGCACGCAGCATCGAGGACGCGTTCCTGCGCAAGGGGATCAACCTGGTGGTCGACGGCGTCGATTCGGCCACCGTAAGTGACATCCTGCGCACCGACCAGCAGCTCGCCAGCGAGCGCCACAACGCGGGGATCGCGCTACTGGAGGGGATGGGCGGCTATGCGCCCACCATGGGCATGATCGGCACCGTCATGGGCCTGGTCACCGCCCTGGGCAACCTGACCAACCCGGATGAGCTGGGTGGTGCGGTAGCCGTGGCCTTTTTGACCACGCTGTACGGCGCCATGCTTGCCAACCTGTTTTGCCTCCCCATCGCGGGCAAGCTGCGGGCCAAGGACGAGCGGGAACTCCTCATTCGGCGCCTGGTGATGGAGGGCGTGCTCGCCATCCAGGCCGGCCAGTCGCCGCGCATCGTGCGTGAAAAGCTCAGCGCCTTCATCCCGCCCTCCGAGCGCGAGACGGAGGCGTAGGACATGGCCGGAAAGGGTGGGGGGGGCTCCCAGCGGTGGCTGCTCACGTATTCGGACATGATCACCCTGATGATGGTGTTCTTTGTGATGCTCTTTTCCACCGCCCAGATCGACCTCGAAAAGTACCGCCGCGTGGCCCAGTCGCTACAGCGCGCCTTTGGCGGCGGGTCTGGCGCCATCATCGTGCCCATCAGCGAGGAAGAGGGCGGCTCGTGGGAGTCCGAGTACAGCAAGCCGGTGCTCATTGAGGCGCCCACCGTCTCGTACGATCCCACCGACGTCAGTTCCGAACTGGGGGACGCCATCGCTCGAGCGGGCATTGAGGGGCAGGTGTCCGTGCGCACCCACATCGAGGGGGTCATCATCAGCCTCAGCGAAGACCTCATCTTTCCTCCCGGCAGCGCCGAACTGCAGCCCAAGGGCAAGGAGGCGCTGGACGACATCGCGGCGGTGCTCCACACCATGCCCAACGCGGTGCGGGTGGAGGGGCACACCGATGATCGTCCGACGAACAACCCGGACTATCCCACCAACTGGGAGCTGTCCACCGCGCGCGCCGTGAGCATCGTGCGCTACCTGGTGGAGCGGGGGATCCCCCCGACGCGACTCTCGGCGGCCGGCCTGGCCTCTTATCAGCCGCTGGTGTCCAACGATACCTCCGAGGGGCGGGCGATGAACCGTCGGGCGAGCCTGGTCATCATCTATCCCATCGACAGTCACGAGTTCAGGGTGGACCTCCTGCCCGAACTCGAGGCCATCAAGAAACCCATTACCGGTGTCGGCGGGTAAGCCGGGCGCCTCCCTCAAAGGCACCCGACGCAGCAGCGCATACTCAAGGGCGGTAACTGAACCATGGCAAACCTTCTGGCAAACAAAAAGCGCCTCATGATCCTGGGAGTCGTAGGGTTCGTGGTCCTCTTTATGGCCTACATCCTGATCCCCTCGAACCTCCCCAAACCGATCTACATCGAGGTGAGCAACGCGCAGGCGGCCTCCGGCACACTGCCCGTCGGCGAGGGCACGGCCGCTCCGGTGGCCGGCAGCACCGGCCAGCCCGCGGCCCCCGTCGTCTATCCCAAGATGGGCGACGGCATCATGTACGACGCCGGCAGCCGCATCGTGAACCTGCTCGATCCGGTGGGGCGCCGCTACCTGAAGGTCACCGTGGTCCTCGAGTTCCTGCCGCCGGACTATAGCTACTACAACCTGCCCGAGGCGGAGCGCGAGGTCATGCGGGGCAAAGTCGTCGCCAAGGTCGATGCTCGCAAGCCCGTCATCGACGACATGTTGACGAGCCTCCTCACCAGCAAGAGCTACGAAGACATCTATAACCTGGATGGCAAGAATCGACTCCGGGCAGAACTCCAGGAGCGCCTCACCCAGGTGATCGGCGAGCCCCAGGTGATCGCGGTGTACTTTACCGACTTTATCGTGCAGTGAGGTAGATCGCATGGACGGTGTGGCGGCCGAGGAACGGACGCTGTCGCAACGCGAGATCGACGCGCTGCTCAGCAGCCTGGCGACGGGCGTCCCCCAGGCAAAGCGACCGAAGGACGACAACCTGAAACGCTACGACTTTCGCTCGCCGGCGCGCTTTTCCAAGGAGCAGATGCGCACCCTGAAGCTGGTGTTCGAGGATTTCTCTCGGCAGCTCAGCTCCCTGCTATCGGTGCTCCTGCGATGCGACGTCAAGGCGCGGTTCGTCTACCTCGAGCAGAGCACCGGCCGCGAGGTCATGGGGATGCTGGACACCGAGCGCGCCAGCATGGTGAACGTCCTGCGGCTGGCGCCGCTGCCCGGGCGGGCGCTGCTCATCATGGGCGTGGAACTCGTCTGCATCCTGGTGGAGCGCGTCCTCGGGGGGCGCTCCAGCACCCCCGTCGACAAGGGGCGCGAGATCACCAACATCGAGATCGCGCTCATGGAAGCGGTGATGCGCTACGTGAACCGCGGCTTGGAGACGGCGTGGAGCAAAGTCGTCGAGGTCAAGCCGGTGCTGGAGAGCAGCACCGTGGACCTCGAGATGGTGCAAGGCGCCCTAGGCGACGAGATCATCTTTGTCGCCATGGTCGAGATCCACGTGGAGAGTGCCTCGGGCATGCTGTCCTTCCTGATGCCCCTCTCGCTGCTCCATCCCATCGCACCGGCGTTGCGCCCCCACCTCATCATGACACACGAACAAGAGGATGAGGAGCGCGGGGAGGACCATGCGCTGCTGGTCAGCCAGCTGCAGCGCACCAGGATACCGGTCTCGGTGACGCTGGGCACGGCACGACTCGCCTTCCGCGATCTGTTGCAGCTCCAGCCCGGCGACGTGATACCCCTGGACCGGGGTGTCGACGAGGACCTGACGGTGAACGTCAACGGCCGCATCAAGTTCAGATGTCGCCCCGGCCTGCGGGGCAAGAGGCTGGCCGTGGGCGTCACCGGCGTGGCCGAAGAGGATTAGGCGCGCGAAGGCGCGCTGGCGATTGGCGACGGGAATCGCGTGAGGACGCCCAGGCCGGGCGATCCCACTCACCCCGATGTAGCGAGGAACCAAGGCTATGGTACCCAACGAAGGCGCTGACACCAACGGGATTAGTCTGGACGAAGAGGAACTGCGCCGATTGCTCGAGCAGCCCGTCCCCGAAGAGGGCGTCGCGTCCGACGACGAGAACCTCGAGGACGAGGCGGCTGAGGACGCGTCGCCCGCCCCGGCGGAGGACGACCTCCTCGACGGCGCCACCGGGTCCCAGGCGACCGCGGCGCAGACGCCCCTCGGCCAAGACACCATCGACCAGTTGCTGGCGCAGGCGCGCGGCGAGGAGAGCGCGCCCGAGCCACCGTCCGCCCCGCGCCAAACCCGGGGCTCGACCGCCACGGCCAAGCGCGAGCCGCACAAGGAGACCGCCCGCCCCGAGGTGGCGCCGGTCCAGCCCAAGCCGCCCGTCACGGTGCAGCCGGTCCAGTTCTCGTCCCTGGGCGCCGCGCCCGGGAGGAGGGAAAAGAACATCCTCAGCGACTTGGGGATCCTGCTGGACGTACCGCTGCACATCACCGTCGAGCTGGGGCGCGCCGAGATGCCGGTGCGGGAGATTCTCGCCCTAGGGCCCGGCTCGGTGATCGAACTGGACCGCTCGGCGGGGGAGGTGCTGGACGTCCTGGTGAACGGCACCCTCGTGGCGCAAGGCGAGGTAGTGGTGGTGGACGAGCAGTTCGGCATTCGCCTCACCCACGTGTTCTCGCCCAATAAGGAGATCCTCGAGGGGCTGGGGGACTAGATGATGGACGGCCTCGAGGTGCAGCTGCTGGCCAAGCTGGGCATCGTGCTCTTGCTCATCTTTCCCACCCTCTGGGGGTTGCGGCGCCTGCTGGGCGCGCAGACCGCCGGCGGCTGGCGGAAGGCGATCCACGTGCTCGAGACGCAGTCCCTGGGCGAGGGCCAGCGCCTGTACCTGGTGCGCGTGCACGGGCGGCACCTGCTGTTGGGCGGCTGCAAAGAGTCGCTGAGCCTGCTGACCGAGATGGAGGCGCCCCAAGAGCCCGAGGTGGTCGCAACCAACGAGTTCAAGTGGGACGGGGCGGCGCGGCTGTTCACCTCGGCGGGCGGGCGCCGGCTGGCGTGGCTGAGCGAGCGGCTGCGCGTGGGCCGGCCCGAGGCTTTGTGAGCCCAGCATGAAGCGCAACCGCCCCCCCGCTCCCAGACGCATCTCAAGGCGCGCGATGGCCCTGGCGCTGCTGGCCGGGAGCGCCATCCTCCTATCAGGATGCGCCGCCGATAGCAGCGTGACGCTCTCCGCCCAGGTGGCGGCGACGGAGCCGGCCGGCGCGGTGACGGTGAGCACGCCGCTGCAACTGGCGCTGCTCCTCACCGTGGTGACGTTGTTGCCGGCCATTCTCACCATGATCACAGCGTTCACGCGCATCGTCATCGTGCTCTCGTTCGTGCGCAACGCCGTGGGAACGCCGCAGACGCCGCCGACGCAGGTGGTCATCGGGCTGAGCCTGATCTTGACCTTTTTCGTCATGGTGCCGGCGTGGAACACCGTGAACGCCGAGGCGGTGCAGCCCTATCTCGAGGGGAGCATCACGCACCAGGAGGCGTACGAGCGCGGGGTGGTGCCGGTCCGTGAGTTCATGCTCGAGCAGACACGCGAGAAGGACCTGTCGCTGTTCGTGTACCTGGCCAAGATGGAGCAGCCGGAGACGCCCGACGACATCCCGACCTACGTGCTCGTGCCGGCGTTCGTCATCAGCGAACTCAAGACGGCCTTTCAGATGGGGTTCATGATCTTTGTGCCCTTCCTGGTGATCGACCTGCTCATCTCGAGCACGCTCATGTCCATGGGGATGATGATGCTGCCGCCATCGCTGATCTCAATGCCGTTCAAGATCCTGTTGTTCGTCATGGTGGATGGCTGGCACTTGATCATCAAGTCGCTCATCGAGAGTTTCGCGTAGGAGGACCCGGTGACGGAGGCGTTCGTTCTCGGACTGGCCCGCGATGCCCTGACGGTATCACTGATGCTGGCGGCGCCGATCATGGGCGTGGGCCTGGTCATCGGGCTGGGGGTGAGCATCTTTCAGGCCCTCACCCAGATCCACGAGATGACGCTCACCTTTGTGCCCAAGCTCATCGGGGTGTCGCTCGTGCTGGTGGTCCTGGGCTCCTGGATGCTGCAGAACCTCCTCCAGTTCACCACGCGCATGCTGGGCGGACTCGCGCCCATGGCGCGCTAGGCGCAGCGGAGGGGATGCGGTGACGTTCACCATCGCCCAGGTGGAGCACCTGCTGCTGGTGACGGTGCGCGTGCTGGCCATCATCATGGTGGCGCCGGTGTTCAGCACCTCGCGCTACCCGGCGCCGGTTCGCATCGGGCTGGCTGTGCTGCTGGCGGGCGTCATCGTTAGCACCCAGCCACCCCTCGAAGAGCCATGGGGGTTGTTCCCGCTGGCGTTTCTGGTGGGGCAAGAGATCCTGGCGGGGTTGATCGTGGGCTTTTGCAGCCTGATCGCCTTTGTCGGCGTGCAGATGGCAGCCACCTACATCGGGCTGCAGTCGGGCTTTCGCATGGCCGACATGGTGAACCCGAACATGCCCGACCTGGTGCAGCAGCAGGGCTCGGCGCTGGAGCAGGTCTACACCGTGCTGGTGGTGCTCGTCTTTCTGGCCGTGGACGGCCACCACTGGATCATCATGGGCATTCAGCGCAGTTTCGAGTTGGTGCCAGCGGGCGAACTCGCGCTGGACGCCCTGGCGGGGGAGCGGCTGGTGGTGCTGGCGAGCACACTCTTTACCATCGCCCTGTCCATCGCCATGCCCATCATGGGTACGCTGCTGCTGCTCGATGTGGCCCTGGCGATCATCGCGCGGGCGGTGCCCCAAGTGCAGGTCTTCTTTGTGGGCGCGCCGCTCAAGATGGCGCTGGGCCTGGTGACGCTCATCCTGGCGCTGCCGTGGATGGCCGGCTACATGGTGGACCGCCTGGGACGGGTGATCGACGATATGGTGATTCTACTGGTGACGAACTGAGCTTTGGTTCGCCGTAGGAGAGGGACGCGATGCCCGAGAGGACCGAGGCCCCGACCCCCCATCGCATCGCCGAGGCGAGGCGCAAGGGACAGGTGGCCCGCAGCGTGGAGGTCAACACCGCACTGGTGCTGGTGACCGGTTTCTGGATGATGGGCCCCATGACGCAACGCCTGGCATCCGAACTCGGCGCCCTGACGCGGGATTGCCTCTCTTCGCTGGCGGTTCGCGACGAACTCTCGGTGACCGGGCTGCTCCGCGGCGGCATCGACTGGGGGCTACACTTTGGCCTGGTGCTGGCGCCGTTCATCGCGGCGCTGGTGGTCACGGGGGTCGGCGCCAGCGTGCTCCAGACGGGGCTGCTGTTCTCCTTCGAGGGGCTGAAGCCGAACCTGAACAAGCTGAACCCGCTGGCCGGCTTGCGGCGCATGTTCTCCAAGCAGGGCGCCATCGAGCTGGCCAAGGCGTCGCTCAAGATCGCCGTGGTGGCGGCTGTGGCCTACAGCGGCATTCGCAAGGTCTATCCCGAGTTGTTGACCCTGCCGCACCATGGCCTGGCCTTCTGTTGGGCCACCTGGCAGGGGATCGCCCTGGACCTGGGCCTGCGCATCGGGATGACGTTCATGGGGCTGGCGCTCATCGACTATCTCTTGCAGCGCCGCCAGTGGTGGGAGGGCCTCCGCATGACGCGGGAGGAACTCCGCGAGGAGATGCGCCAGTCCGAGGGCGACCCCAAGCTCAAGGGGAGGCTGCGGCAGCGCCAGCGCTACCTGGCCCAGAGCCGCATGATGGCCGCGGTGCCCAAGGCGGACGTGGTGGTGACCAACCCGACGCACTATGCCGTGGCGCTCAAGTACGACGGCAAGACCATGTCGGCTCCCACCGTGACCGCCAAGGGGCAACGGCTCATCGCCCAAAAGATCAAGGACCTGGCACGCCAGCATCGCGTGCCCATCATCGAGAACAAGCCGCTGGCCCAGGCCCTGTTCAAGTCGGTGGAGGTCGGTCGCGAGATTCCCGGCAACCTCTACGACGCCGTCGCCGGCGTGATGGCATACGTGTACAGCCTCAAGTCGGTGCGCAGGTAGTGGATGTCGCACGGGCAGGGCACTGCCCCGTCCGCAGGTAGGGGCGGACACGCGGGTCCGCCCACGGCAAGGGACGCCGAACGCGTAGGGGCGGACATGCAGGTCCGCCCAGGCTCTGAATCCGACGCCCGTCCAATCAGGTGAACGAGACCATGACCGCAGTAGCGACCGCAACAGCACAACCGAAAAAGGCCTCCCAGTACAACGACATGTTCATTGCCGTGGCGCTGGCGCTGATCATCGGCATGATGATCGCGCCACTGCCGGCGATGCTGCTCGACATGGCGCTCATCCTGAACGTCGGCGTGTCGGTGCTCATCGTCCTCATCGCCATGTACATCACCGAGCCGCTGCAGTTCTCGGTGTTCCCGTCGCTGCTCCTCATCATCACCCTCTTCCGGCTGGGCCTGAACGTCTCGGCCAGCCGTATGATCCTGGCGCAGGCCACCGCCGGCCGCGTCATCGAGACCTTCGGCGGCTTTGTGGTGGGCGGCAACTATGTGGTGGGCGTGGTGGTCTTTGTGACGCTGCTGGTCATCCAGTTCCTGGTGATCACCAATGGCGCCGGCCGCGTGGCCGAGGTGGCGGCGCGCTTTACGCTGGACGCCATGCCCGGCAAGCAGCTCAGCATCGACGCCGATCTCAACAGCGGGCTGATCGACGAGACGGAGGCGCGCCGCCGCCGGCGCATGGTGGAGCAGGAAGCCGACTTTTACGGGGCCATGGACGGCGCGTCCAAGTTCGTCAAGGGCGATGCCATCGCCGCCGTGGTGATCGTGGTGGTGAACATCATCGGCGGGTTCGTCATCGGACTCTGGCAGCACGGCATGGACATCATCGAGGCGCTGCAGACGTATACCCTGCTGACGGTGGGCCAGGGCCTCGTAACGCAGATCCCCTCTCTGCTCATCTCGACGGCCACGGGCCTGATCGTCACCCGCTCGGCGTCGGAAGAGTCGCTCGGTAGCGATGTGACCCGGCAGCTCTCGGATGGCAGCGCGATGACGCTGGTAGCCGGGTTCCTGGTGCTCTTGGGGCTCGTGCCCGGCATGCCTACGCTGCCTTTCCTGGCGCTGGGCGCCGCCGTTGGCGCGGGCGCTGCCCTGATCAAGCGCCGCCGCCAGGCCGCCGAGGAGGGTGCTGCCGAGGCGGCCGCTCAAAAGGGGGCGGGCGGCCGGGCGCCCCTCCTGGAGGCGGGCGAATCCCCCGCGGCGCTGTTGCAGGTCGACCCGCTGGAGGTGGAACTCGGCTTTGCCCTCATCCCATTGGTGGACGAGATGCGCGAGGATAACCTGCTGAACCGCGTCACCAACATCCGGCGGCAACTGGCCATGGAGCTGGGGTTCGTGCTGCCCAAGGTGCGTATCCGCGACAACCTGCGCCTACCGGCCAGCCGGTACCGCATCAAGCTGCGCGGCGCCGAGGTGGGGCGGGGCGAGTTGATGCTCAGTCACCTGCTGGCCATGCCCACGCAGCCCGGCGTGCCCGCACCCGAGGGCCACGCCACCACCGAGCCCGCCTTTGGTCTGCCGGCGTGGTGGGTGACCAAGTCGGAGCAGGCCCAGCTCGAACTCGCCGGCTATACGGTGGTCGATCCGCTCTCGGTGCTGGTCACCCACCTGTCGGAGACGATCCGCGCCCACGCGCCGCAGCTTCTCAGTCTGCAGGACGTGCAGGACCTGCTGGATAACCTGCGCCAGGCGGTGCCCGCCGCGGTGGACGGCGTCGTCCCCGAGCGGTTCTCGCTCAGCGAACTCCAGGAGGTGCTGCGCAACCTGCTGCGCGAGCGTGTCTCGATCCGCGACCTGGGCACCATCCTGGAGACGGTGAGCCGCTACGCCGGCGAGATGCGTGATACCTCCACTCTGACGGAGCTGGTGCGGCGCGCCCTGTCCTACTCGATCTCGGACCAGCACGCCGAGGAGGGCGTCATCCACGTGGCGACCCTCGATCCCGCTACCGAGGCGGAACTCGCCGACGCGCTGCGCCCGGGGCATGGCGGGGGGATGCACACGCTGTCGCTCGACCCCGGCACCGCGCAGGACCTGCTGGAGGAGATCGGGCGCACCATGGAGCAGCTCGCCCAGGTCGGCCATCAGCCGATCCTGCTCTGCTCCGCCGAGGTGCGCCGACCGCTGGCACGACTCACGGAGCGCTCGCTGCCGAGCCTGACGGTCCTTTCGTACAACGAGATCGCGCCGACGGCCCAGGTAGAGGCCCACGCCATGGTGTCGCTACGTGCGGCTGCCTGAGGCGCGGACTGAGGAGGAAAGCGAACCATGAGTACCATGCCGTCCGAGCCCATGGACGTGACCCACGAACTCGACGTCCTCTGCCGCTGGGGGATTCGTGCCGCCTGGCACCTGTCGCTTCTGTGGGGCGCCCTGGTGTCGCTCCTCTCCTGGACGGGCGGTGCCGAGGCCGCCACGGCCGTGATCCGTGGGCTGGTGACCTTTTTGGCTTTTGGGCTGGTGGGATGGGGCGTGAACGCCGTGATGGTGCAGGCCGGCAACCAGGAGGACGAGGCCGCCGACGAGAAGGCGGACGCACCCCGGCCCGATGCTCCGGCGTCGGGCGCGGCGGAGGGTGAGGTGCAGACCCGTGACGGCGAACCGGCCGTCGGCGGCCATCGGGCGGATTTTCCTGCGGCAGCGCCCGGCCGGGCTGATTCATCGGCGCAGGACGGCTCAGACTCGGCAGACTATCTTGCCGAGGCGGCCTCGTAAGTGTGACGTCGTTGCAAAGAACTGGTAGATAACGTTGGGGGGCGACGGCAATGGACAAGACGGCTCTAGAGATGGATGCCAAGCAGACGTGGGCCCGGTATGCCGAATCGCGAGACCCGGCCCTCCGCCAAGAACTCATCACGCGCAACATGCACCTCGTGCGCTACGTGGTGGAGCGCCTGGGGTTCGGCGTCTCTTACCTGGATCGCGAGGACTTGGTGAGTGAGGGGATCGTCGGGCTGATCGACGCCGTGGATCGCTTTGACCCCCAACGCGGCATCCAGTTCATCACTTATGCCACCATTCGCATTCGGGGGCAGATCCTCGACGCGCTGCGCACCCGCGATATGCTCCCGCGGTCGGCCAGGCGCCGGGTAAAGGGCATGCAGGACGCCGTCCAGACGCTGGTGGCGACCCTGGGTGAGCCGCCCTCCGAGGAGCAGCTGGCCGAGTTCATGAACGTCAGCCCGGAGCAGCTCCAACAGACGATGTGCGATGCCAGCCTGGAGGTTTGCTCCCTGGACGCTCCCCTGGTGGAGGATGGCGAGACCTTTTCGCTGCAGAACCTGCTCGAGGCCTCGGATGACTGCGAGCCGGCGGAGCAGCACGATCGCGCCGAGTTGCTCGAGGAGATGCGCGTAGCGCTCAGGAGGCTCCCCGAGAGGCAGCAGTTGCTCCTGTCGCTCTACTATATCGAGGAACTCACCATGCGCGAGATCGGCGAGGTGCTGTCGGTCTCGGAGTCGCGGGTGAGCCAGCTTCACGCGCAGGCGATCATGAACCTGCGCGGCGTGCTCGAGGCAGCGGGCTATGTCGAGACGCGGGACGAGGCGTCGGCCTCCGAGCCCATGGCGATGATGGTGGCCGCTACCACGGCCTGAGCGGACGCCCCGTTGCGGCAATACCGGCGGGCGCAGCCGACGGCGACGAAAGGATACGATCCGTGCGAAGCGAGAGACTCATGAGATGGGCGGGCCTGACGGCCCTGTTGGCGCTGCTGCTGGCGGCCGTTACGCTGGCCCTCCCGCAGGCTAGCGTAGCCAACGGTAAGGGGGTGACGATCTACCTCGGCTACCTCCCCGAGGTATCGAACTGGGGGCCCTACGAGGCCTCCGGTCAGGCCTACGTGAACGCCGGTGAGGGGCGGGCCCAGATCACCGTGGATCACATGATCCACGACCCCGCCTTGCACTACGAGGTGTGGCTGGTGCGCGCCGACGACCGAGACACCCTCTTTAGCGTGGGCACCTTTCAAGTGGACGACGCCGGCCACGCGGAGGTCGAGCTGTCCAACCCCGGCCTCCAGCCAGCCGAGTTCCGCTTCCTGGTGATCAGCGCCGAGCCCATGTCCGATGACGACCCGCGTCCCGATGCGCGGCGCACGGTGGCGGGCGTTTTCCCGAACGCCATGGCGCGCCCCGTGGCCGGCGACGCGGATGGGTTCGATGGCATCTGGGCACAGGATCCGGCCAGCACCACCGGCCCGACGGCGAGTGGTTCCGAGGGGGAGGACTCGCAGCTCCCCGGCGGCCAGGCTGTCGCCGGGGAAGCGTCCCCAGGCCAGGCGGCTGGCGATACGCCGGAGTCGCCCCCTAGGCTCCCGGTCACGGGGGCCGGCGCGCCGGCGCCCCTCGGCCTTTTACTCGCGGCGGCGGCGTCGGCCGGCCTGATGGTCATGGGAGTGCGCAAGCAGCTTGCCGCAGCGCGCGTCCGGCGCGAGAGATCAACAGGAGAGTCGCGATGATCGAGGGGATCTATACGTCGGTCTCGGGGATGACGGCGGCCATGTGGCTGCAGGCGCGCCTGGGACACGACATGACCAACGCTAACACCGTGGGCTACAAGCATATCCGCACCTCGCTGAGCGACTTTGCCTCCATCCTGGAGACGATGGACGCCGAGGGCAATGTCGTCGTCCACGGCGACGGCAACGGCGTGGCCATCGCCGGCGAGGATACCGACTTTTCCCAGGGGGCGCTGCGCAACACGAACCGGCCCCTCGACATCGCCATGTCGGGGCCGGGCTTTCTCGAGGTACAGACCCCCTCCGGCCTCCGCTACACGCGCGCCGGCAGGCTGCACCAGAACCAGGCGGGCATGCTCATCACCTCGGAGGGGCACGCCGTGATGGGCGAGGGTGGGCCCATCCAGTTGCCGGTGGGCGAGATCGCCATCGGCGAGGACGGCGGGATCCTGGTGGATGGCGAACAGCGTGCGCGCTTGAGGATCGTCGAGTTTGGCAACCTCGAGGCCCTGGAGCGGGTGGGCGGCACGACCTTTGCGGCGGGCGACGGCGCTCTGCCCCAGGCCGCCGCCGAGTCTCGCGTGCAGCAGGGCTACCTGGAGGGCGCCAACGTCGACATGAGCCGCGATATGGCCAACCTCATCGCCATCCAGCGCCTGTATCAGCTCGCCCAACGCATGACCCTGGCGCAGGATGAGGTGCTGAACCAGACTGTGAACGAGCTGGCCAAGATCTAGCGCCTTGGCCGTACCCTCCAAGGCGGAGCGCGAGGTATCCGAGACATGATCACATCCCTGTCCTCACTGTACAAACTGGCGGCGTCGGGCCTGAGCGCCAATCAGGCGTACCTGGACGTGGTGTCCAACAACATTGCCAACGCCAACACACCCGGGTTCAAGAGCAGTCACGCCCTTTTTGCCGAAGCGCTAGACGGCGCCTCCGAGTTGCCCGATCAGCTCGACCCGCGGCGCTACCTCGGTGTGCGCGTATCGGACGTGAGCCCGAACCTCAACCAGGGCACCCTGGCGCCGTCCGAATCGCCGTGGCACGTGGCGATCGATGGGCCGGGCTACTTTCAAGTGCGCCTGCCCAACGGCACGCCGGCCTACACGCGCGATGGCCGCTTTTCCCTGGACGCGACGCGACAGATCGTCACCGCCGAAGGCTACCTCTTGGAGCCGGCCGTGACGCTCCCCGAGGGTGCGGAGGGGTTCCATGTGAACCCCGACGGCGCCATTATGGCCGAGTTCGTCGACGCGGATGGAGAGCGCGCGCGGCGCCAGGTGGGGCGCATGACCATCATGGGGTTCGCCGCCGCCGAGCGCCTGAATCACATCGGGCAGAACCTCTTTACGGCCACGCCAGAGTCCGGGCCGGCCATGCCCCTGCGCCCCGACGGTCAACCCTGGGGCGAAGTCGCCGCTCAGGCGGTGGAGGGCTCGAACACGGATCTCGTCGAGGCGATGATGGACCTGGTCAGCGCGCAGCGCGCCTATGCCGTCTCGGCGCGCGTGCTGCAGACGTTTGATGAGATGGCTTCGGAGGCCAGCAACCTCAAGCGATAGCGCCTGTCGCCAGTACTCCTTGGGGCGGATATTACACCGACTTGGGGCTCAAGATGGTGTCTGCCGTGCCGATACCCTCTCTGAGGCCGTGTTGCCGCCCGGTTTCCGGGTGGTCCTCGCTCGAGGGCGAGGCGATGCCACGCCGGAAGGACAAGGAGCGTGTCGATGAGGATTGACGGCAGGACCGAGCAGCTCGCCAAGCTTCGCCAGAAGGGCCTCGATGCTCTCAACCACGCGGAGCCGACGCGGGATTGCACGCGAGAGATCCGGCGCACCGATCGCGTGACACTCTCGTCGCGGGCCCAGGAGATCCATCGGCTCTACCAGGCCCTCTCGGCGGCGCCGCCTGAGCGCGCCGAACGGGTCGCATCGTTGCGCAGGGCCGTTGAGAACGGGAGCTATGTGATACCCGAGGACGCCTTGGCCGAGCGCTTGTTGGGAGTGGTCTACCCCGAGAGGTGAGGCATGTCAGAACTCGGATGTACATCGGAACTGGCTACGCTCATCGAGGCGCAGCTGGGCATCTGTGACGAGATGATCGCGCTCGCCGAGCGTGAGCAGCAGGCGTTATCCCGCTTCAGGCCCGCGCAGCTTCCCGAGCTACTCGCGGCGCAGGACGACTGCGCCGCGCGTCTCACCAAGACGCAGGAGGCGCTGGACGCCACGGTGCGCGCGGCCGCGGACGACATCGGGCTCGCCGCGGAGGATGGCAGGGGGCCGGACGTCCATGCCCTGCTGCCTCACCTGCCCCTCGAGGCGAGGACTCGCCTGGAGGCGCTGCGGAGCGCCGTCGAGGCGCGGGCCTACACCCTTGCCGTGCTGAACGCCCAGAACGCCCTCCTCGTGCGGACCGGCCTGTTGCAGGTGGACCGGACGGCGGCCGTGCTATCGAGCGTCCTGGGCGAGTCGCCGGCGTACGGGGCGGGTGGGGCTGTCCGCATGCCCACGGCCAACAACACGCTGCTCCTGAACCGCCAGGTCTAGACCTCGGTCACGAGGACAGCACAGGGAGGTGTGATGGCATCCCCATTTCTGGGCCTCAACATCGCCTTTCGGTCGCTCATGGCGCACCAGCAGGCGATGGAGGTCGTGAGCCACAACGTGGCGAACGTGAACACGCCCGGCTTTTCTCGGCAGGAGCCCGTGTTCTGCGCCGAGGGTCCCTATACCGTCCCCGAGGCGACGCGGTCGACGCAGGCCGGCCAGGTGGGTATGGGCGTACAGGTGACCCAGATTCGCCGCCTGAACCAGAACTTTGTCAGCCGCAGTATCTGGATGGAGAATCAGGCCTTGGGGCACTGGGAGGTGATGCGCGAATCGCTGCAGCACATCGAGGCGATCATGCCCGAGCCGTCGGACGGAGGGCTGTCCAATACCCTCGATGCGTTCTGGGGCGCCTGGCGCGACCTGAGCGCCGACCCCGAGAGCATGGCACTGCGCGCCGCCGTGAGCGAGCAGGGCGCCCGCCTGGCTGACGTGATCCGCACCTACTCGGAGCAGATCGCCGCCTACCGCCAGGAGTTGAACACCCAGATCCAGACCTACGTGCAGGACATCAACGACATCGTCAAGGAGATCGCCCAGCTCAACGACCAGATCGTCGCCGTGCGGGCGGTGGGCGACCAACCGAACGACCTCCTCGACCAGCGCGACCAACTCGTCGATCGCCTCTCCGAGCTGTGCCACATCACCTACACCGAGGAGGAGGGCGGCACCGCCACCATCCTCATGGGCGGCCACTTTCTCGTGATGCGCGGCGAGGCGGCCGTGCTCGAGGCGGTGCCCAGCGTCGGCGACCCGACGCTGCTGGATGTCGAGTGGGTCGACCGGTCGGTGGCCGTCGCCCCCGGTGGAGGCAGGTTGGGCGGTATCCTGGAGGCGCGCGACGAGGCGATTTCGGGGGTTCTGACGAGCCTGGACGAAATCGCTGCGGCCCTGGTCAGCGAGGTGAACGCGGTCCACCGCATGGGGTACGGCCTGGACGGCTCCACCGGACTCGACTTTTTCGAGGGCACATCAGCGGCCACCATCTGCCTGAGTGACGACGTGGCGGACCTCACGCGACTGGCGACGGCCGCCGAGGATCCTGCGGACCCCGGCCACGCCACCGGACCGGGGGATGGCGCCATCGCGCTGGCTATCGCCCAGGTGGCCGACCGCACGGTGTTGGCGGGGGGCAGCATCACTATCAGCGACCATTATCGCATGATGATCGGCCGCATCGGGCTGCAGGCCGCCCACGCGGAGGCGAGTCAGGATGCCAGCGAGGCGATGGTGGCGCACCTGCGCGATCGGCGAGATCAGGTCTCCGGTGTGTCGCTGGACGAGGAAGCCTCCAACATGATCCGCTACCAACGCGCCTACCAGGCGGCGGCCAAGATGATCACCGTCGTCGATCAGATGATCGAGACGTTGCTCAATATGGGCCTCGTCGGAAGATAGGCGCGGAATCCTACCGAGGGCAACCATGCGAATCACGACGAATATGATGGTGAGCCAGGCGGTGCGCGACATGAACGTCAGTAGGCGCCGCCTGCAGGAGCTACAGGCTCAGATCGCCTCCGGCAAGCGCATCCTGAAGCCGGGCGACGACCCTTTTGCCGCCGAGCAGGCCCTCGGCATGCGCTCCGTGCTGCGCGCCAACGAGAGCTATCAGCGCAGCATCGATTTGGCCACCAGCTGGCTGAACGCCACCGAACACGCTATGGCGACGGTCACAGACGTCATGTCGCGAGTGTCGGTGCTTGCTCTGGCCGCCAGCAATGATACAATAGGGCAGGAGGAGCGGGACGCCATCGCCATCGAGGTGGACGAACTCTTGGCCCACGCCGTGCAGACGGGCAACACGCAGCACCAGGGGCGCTACATCCTGGCGGGCTTTCAGACGGACGCCGAGCCGTTCAGCCTCGAGGCGGATATGACCGTCACCTACCACGGCGATCAGGGCGCTATCATGCGCGAGGTGTGCCCCGGCGAGACGATGCAGGTCAACTTTCCCGGGGACCAGGTGTTCGCGGGGGTGTACGCCGCGCTACGCAACTTTTCGGATGCCCTGCGCAACGATCCGGACGCCATCGAAGCCTGCCGCACCGAACTCGAGGACGCCGCCGACCACCTGGCGATGCTCACAGCCACGGTGGGCACGCGGGTGCGCAACCTGTGCGAGCGCCAGGAGCGCCTGAAGGACGTGGATACCAGCGTCCGAGAGCAGCTGTCCAAGGTGGAGGATATCGATCTGGCCGAGGCGATCATGCACCTCGCCAATCAAGAGAACTCGTATCTGGCACTGCTGCAGGTGGCGGGGGGGCTGCCGCAGCCGACCCTCTTTGAGTACCTGCGCTGAGAATGATTCGAGGAGAGCACCGCGGATGTCGGAATCGCCGCTGACCGGTCCGAGGACGCTGATCTTTCCGGATGGCCTCGTCGGGTATCCCGACTGGCAGCACTTTGAACTAGAGCGCTCGCCCGATGGCTCGCCCGTGGCCTGGCTGCAGGGCAAGGACGAGGAAGAGGCGTGCTTTGTCGTCACCGAGCCGTCGCGCGTCTGCCCCACCTATGCCATCGATGTGCCGGCGCACGTGCGCGCCGCGCTGGGGCTGGGGCCCGATCAAGAGCCGAGCACGCTGTGCATGCTGGTGATCCAGCCCGAGCCACTGACCATCACGGCGAACCTCCTGGGACCCATCGTCTACAATCCCGATACCGGTCTGGCGTGCCAGATGGTGCTGGCGGAATCGCGCTATTCGGCGCGCCACCCCGTGGTCGTTGCAGACGCGGGCGTGGCGCAAGGCGGGCCGGCATGCTAGTCCTCAGCCGCCGGCCGGGGGAGAGCATCGTTATCGGTGAGGGCAAGGACCGTGTCCGCGTCACCATCGTGGAGGTGAGCGGCGATCGCGTCAAGCTGGGGATCGAGGCACCCCAGGAGATCGTGATCCTCCGGCAGGAGCTGTGCGAGGCGGTGGAAGCCGAGAACCGCGCCGCCCGCCAGGTTCGGCCTGAGCAGGTGGGCGAGGCGCTGCGCTCGCTGTGCCGGGCGCTGGGGCAAGGGGCTCCACCCCCCGATGGGACGCGCGACGCGCCCTAGTCGTGGTGGGCGATGCGCCCTCGAGAGGAACGTGATAACGCCGGCTGACACGCGTCAGCCGGCGTTCGGTATGTTGGGCGGGTCCTCAGGCGCTGTCGGCGCCCTCGGGCAGGGGTACAGTGTAGCCACGGCGCGGCACGGTGCGGATATAGACGGGCGTCTGAGGGTTGGGCTCGATCTTGAGGCGCAGGTTACGCACGTGCATACGCACCAGGTCGGGGCTGCCGGCGTCGTAGGGGTAGCCCCACACCTCCTGCAGCAGCCTGTCGCTGGAGAACACCGTGCCGGCGTTGCTCATCAGGTGGTAGAGGAGGTCAAACTCGACGGGCGTGAGGAGCACGCGCTGACCATCGCCGATGGTGATCTGGAACGTCTTGATGTCGAGCGCCAGTTCCCCCACCGTGAGGACGGTGGGGGGCTCGGCCTTGGCGGCCTGTTCGGCGCGGGTGCGCCGCAGCACGGCCTTGGCGCGCAGCGCCAGTTCCTCCACGTTAAAGGGCTTGGTGAGATAGTCGTCTGCCCCCAGCCGGAACCCCTCCAGCCGGTCGCTGATCTCCCCCTTGGCCGAGAGAAAGAGGATCGGGATGTCGGCGCACAGCGGGTCGGCGCGAAGCTGGCTGCACACCTCGTATCCGTCCATGCCGGGCATGATGATATCGAGGATGACGAGATCGGGGCGGTGGCGGCGGATCGCCTGCAGCGCCTCCGCTCCGCTAAAGGCCAGCGAGATCTGGAAATCGGTGTGGCGACGCAGGCTCAACTCGATGGTGCGGGCGACGTCGACGTCGTCATCCACGACAACGATATGGAAGGGCATGGCGATTCCTCACTGGCTACAACGAGATAGGCTATGCGAGGCAGAGACCGCAAGGTATCCTCAGAGACGTGGCCTGAACGCAACGCAGAGGAGCCAACTACCGCCGAGTCGCGACAGTATCGTAGACGGTGGAAAGCACCTTGTCAAGGGCGACTGGTCACCTGACCAGGACCAACCCCGGCCCCTCGTCCGACGGCACTCTCACCAACTGCACGGTGCTCGCCGGCCTCCGCGGAGCTATGATGGGAGCCAAGGGAGGGCCCAGCCGGAGGATGACTGTCCATCTCCCTTACCGGCGCCTATAATAACGCGACGCGATCCGCATTGCCAGGCGCAGGGCGCCATACGGCAGGCCGGGGAGGCAACGATGCCGGAGGGCGTCATCCGGCGCGACACAGCGGCGCCCGCCGCTAGGTCGGCCGCCCCACCCAACTGGCATGGAAGCAAGGGAGTGAGCAGTGATGAGCAGTCAGGCGATTTCCATTCGCGATCTGCACAAGCACTTTGGCGACATTCACGCCGTCCAGGGTATCAGCCTGGACGTGCAGCAGGGCGAGATCTTTTCGCTGCTGGGACCCAACGGCGCCGGCAAGACGACCGCCATCTCGATCCTGTCGTGCCTCCTGGAGCCGACGCAGGGCGATGCCCTGGTAATGGGGCACTCGGTGACCCGCGAGTCGGCCGCCGTGCGAGCCGTCATCGGCGTGGTGCCGCAAGATGTCGCCCTCTACCCCGATCTCACGGCGCGAGAGAATCTACTTTTCTGGGGCAAGATGTACGGCCTCCGAGGGCGCCCGCTCGCCGCGCGGGTAGATGAGGTGTTGGAGACCATCGGGCTGACCGACCGCCAGAAGGGGCGCGTGGATACCTTTTCCGGGGGGATGAAGCGCCGCGTCAACATCGGCGTCGCCCTCCTCCATCGCCCTCAGGTTATCTACATGGACGAGCCCACCGTGGGGATCGACCCCCAGAGCCGCCGCAACATCCTGGACAGCGTCAAGGAGTTGAACCGCCAGGGGATGACGGTGCTCTATACCACCCACTATATGGAGGAAGCGGAGGAACTCTCCGACTACATTGCCATCATGGACCATGGCAAGGTGATCGCCTATGGCACGCATCCAGAGTTGGTGCGCATCGTGGGGGAGCAGGATCGCATCACCCTGACCACCAGCGGCGACTATGACGGCCTGCTCGACCGCTGGCGTCGCCTGGATGGCGTGAGCCGCGTCTCTACGGAGGGAGAGGACACCGTGACCCTCCTGGCCACGGACGGCAACATCATCCTGCCCCGCGTCTTTGAGGAGGCCACCCGGGCCGGCGTGCGCATCGCGTCGGTGCAAGTGCAGGAGCCCAACCTGGAGGCTGTGTTCCTTCACCTCACCGGCCGGGCGCTGCGGGACTAGGGGGGGCAATGAAACTTCTGGACATCGCTCTCAAGGACATGACGCGCCACTTTCGCAGCGCCTTTGGGCTCGTGATGATGTTCGTGGCGCCCCTCCTCGTCACCGGCCTCATCGCGCTGGCCTTTGGGGGGCTGGCCGGCGACGGTGGCTTTTCCCTGCCTCAGACGCGCGTCGTGGTGGCGGATCAGGACGAGGGCGGCGACGCCGGCTTTCGGGCCGGCGGGCTGCTGCTGGACGCCATGAACGATCCCGACATGGCGAGCTACATGGTCGTGTCCACGGCCGCCGATCCCGCCGCGGCCCGCCAGGCCGTCGAGCTACGCGAGGCGGACGTGGCCGTGATCATCCCCCCTGACCTATCGGCCGCGGTCACAACGCATGACGGCTCCGCCGTGGTCGAGATCGTCCATGACCCCACCCTGACTCTGGGGCCGGGCCTGGTCAAGGCGGTTGTGGACGGCGTCGTCGATGCCTTCAACGGGGCTCGGATCGCCACCCACGTGACCGCCGCGCAGTTGGCGGAGCAGGGTCTGCCGGGCGATCGTGTCGTTGGGCAGGTGGCGATGCGCTACGCCGAGTGGGTGCAGGCGCAGGGCGCGGAGCGCGACAGGGGCGAGTACGCCGCCATCGCCATCCAGCCCCCGCCCGGCGTGGCAGACGACGTCTCGCTGGGGGCGCGCATCATCGGCACCATCGCCGTAGGCATGGTGTTGTTCTTTGTCTTTTTCACCGCTGCCAGCACCGCCGAGTCGATCGTGCGCGAAGACGAGGAGGGCACGCTGGCGCGACTCTTTACGACGCCCACCTCGCGCTCCACGATCCTGGCGGGCAAGCTGCTGGCGGTGGGGCTGACCCTCATCGTGCAGACCATCGTGCTGATCCTGCTCGCGCGGCTGATCTTTGGCATCTCCTGGGGCAGGCCGCTGGCGGTCACCATGGTGCTGCTGGGCACCATCGTGGCGGCTGCGGGTTTCGGCGTGTGCGTCATGTCGTTCGTCCAGAACACGCGCCAGTCGGGGCCCGTGATGGGTGGCGTGCTCACCGTGTCGGCGATGCTCGGTGGCCTGATGACCACCGGCATCCCCAACCTGCCGGCCGCTCTGACCACCGTGACGTTGTTCACCCCTCACGGATGGGCGCTGCACGCCTGGAAGCTCGCCATGGAAGGCGCTGCGGCCGGAGCGCTCGTGGCGCCCCTCCTCGTCCTGCTGGGTTACGGCGCCGCCCTGTTTGGGGTAGGCGTCATCCGCTTCCGCCGACGCTTCGCATAGGAGGCCCATGATGCGCGTACTCGATATCGCCCTAAAAGACCTCCTGCAGATCGTGCGCGACCGGCAGACCATCCTGTTTACCATCGCGATGCCCATCGTCTTTACCGTTTTCTTTGGGCTCATCTTTCGCCCGGGCGGCGATGGGAGCGAGGCGCGCCTGCCCGTCGGCGTCGTCGACGGCGACGCAGGCGGCGCGCTGAGCGCCGTGGTGGTCGAGATGCTGGAGGCGTCCGGCGCGGTGGAGCCGGTGGCCGTTCCCCTCGATGAGGAGGGACGGGCGGCGGACGACGTCGCCCGAGGCCGCCTGACGGCGCTGCTGGTGCTTCCCCCCGGCTTTACCGAGGCTGCCCTGTTGGGAGGGGATCCTCAGGTGCGCCTCGTGACCGATGTGGCGGACTCTACCGGGCACGGGGCGCGCACTCTCATCGAGAGGGCGGTCTTGCGCGCCCTGAGCGCCGCTCGCGTGGCGCAGCTCAGCGCCGAGGCCGCTGAGGGCGTTCGCCCGTTCGCGGACGCCGCCGCGCGCGATGCCTACCTGCGCGACGCCCTGCGCCGCGGCGTCGCCGCCTGGCGCGACGTGCCGGTGGAAGTGACCATGCGCGAGGCGCGAGTGGCGGCCGAGCCCGACTCGCCCCCAGCGGGCGGCTTTGCTCAGTCATCGCCGGGTATGATCGTGCAGTTCTCCATCTATGGTCTGATGACCGCCGCCGGCGCGCTGGTGCTGGAGCGCAAGGTGGGCGCCCTCCAGCGGCTGCTCACCACTCCCGCGAGCCGCGCCGAGATCGTGGCGGGCAAGGTGCTCGCCATGTTTGTGATGGTGTTCGTTCAGCAGGCGATCCTGGTCGGCTTCGGGCAGGTCGCCTTTGGCGTCGACTATATGCACGCGCCGCTGGGAACGCTGCTGGTCATGGTGGCCCTGGCGCTGTGGGCCACCAGCATGGGCCTGCTGATCGGCGCCGTGGCCCGGGAGCAGAGCCAGGTCGTCATGTACTCGCTGGTGGCCATGTTCGTGCTCGCCTCCCTGGGTGGGGCCTGGTTTCCCCTGGAGATCACGGGGAGGACCTTTGCCACCATCGGCCACCTCCTCCCTACCGCCTGGGCCATGGATGGGTTCCAGAACATCGTGCTGCGCGGCCTGGGCCTGGCCTCGGTCGTGACGCCCGTCCTGGTCTTGGCAGGGTACGCTGTGGTATTCTTTGGCTTGGCCGTGTGGCGGCTGCGATTCGAATAGGCCAGACAGGGGAGGCATCGTGACCAAGATCACCGACGTTCAGACGATCCTGCTGCGCTTTCCGGAGGGCTCTTCCTTCTCCGACGCCCAGCATCACTTTGGCAAGCGCGCCGGCGTGGTGGTGCGGGTGCACACCGATACCGGCGTCACGGGACACAGCTACTGCTATTTCGGCGTGTCGGCGCGTTCGGCGGAGGCGGTGCAGGTCCTCATCGACCTGCAGCTCGCGCCGGTGCTCATCGGCCAAGATCCGTTCCTGCCACGGCGCCTGCGCGAACGCATGTGGCACGAGCAAGAGTACACCGGCATCGAGGGGATCGCGCATTTCGCCCTCACAACGCTCGACACGGCGCTGTGGGACATCATGGCGCGGGCGCTGCGCGTGCCGGGGTGGCAGCTGCTAGGCGCCTGCCGTGACCGCATCCCCGCCTATGCCATGGTGGGCTGGTACTATGACCATGACCCGGACCTCGACACCTACCGCCGGGCCATCGCCACGGCCATGGGGGACGGCATGGCGGGGGTCAAGATCAAGGTGGGGCGCGGCACACTGGAGGAGGACCTGCACCGCATCGAGGTGGCCCGCTCCCTCGTGGGGCAGGGCGGCGTGCTGATGGTCGATGCCAACCAGGTGCTCGACCGCGTCGAGGCGCTGCGCCGCGGCCGCGCCTACGAGGAGGCGGGCGTCTACTGGTTCGAGGAGCCGCTGCGCCCCCACGACAAGGAGGGGTACGCCGATCTGTGCGCCGCCCTCGACGTGCCGGTGGCCGCCGGCGAGAACGAGTATACCAAGTACCACGTGGCGGAGCTGCTCCAGGCGCGGGGGTGCGACATCCTGCAGCCCGACGCGCGCCGCACCGGCGGCCCCAGCGAGTGGATGGAGATCGCCGGCCTGGCGGCGGCGCTCCACGTGCCCATCGCCAGCCACGGCGGCGACGGCGTGGCGACGCATCTCCTCATGGCCACCCCCTCGGCCATCTGGTGCGAGACGGGCGGCAAGCCCACGGGGCCCGGCAACTTTACCGACCGGCCGCGCATCGACGGGGGCTATATCCACGCCCCTGAGGCGCCGGGGTTCGGCATGGAGGTGCGTCCGGAGATCATCGAACGGCACGGCGTCAAGCGCTAGGGCGCTGTGCGGCGCACCTCGGGCGCCGCGCGGCGCCCGTTGGCGGTCACGGGTTGCAGGTTGCAGGGCAAAGCGCCTGTACATCCTCATGTCTGTAACCTGCGCCCTGTAACCTGTGACCGTGAATCCGCCCCTCACCCCCACCCTCTCCCCGAGTACAGGGAGAGGGAGTCAACTGCCGCAACCCGCAATCCCAAACTCGCAGCGCATAACCCAGAACGCACAACTATGCAAGCCATAGCATATAACCCATAACCCACAACGCACAACCCACAACCCGCAGCCCGTCCCCATCACTAGGCGTGCACCACGGCCCTCCGCACGGCCATGAGGTGCGACGTGGGCGCCACGATGGGCGTCACGCACCCCGTGCCCAGGATAAAGCGCCTCCCGGCCGCCTGCGCCATGGCGTCGGCGGCCTCGGCGCGCACCGCGTCGGGCTCGCCGCGCACCATCGTCTCCCACTGGCGCAGCCCGCCGCACACCGCCCCCTGGACGCGCAACATCCCCTCGGCAAGGGTGGGGGGCGTCTCGCGATCGTGCCAGTTCACCACCTGCACCGGATAGTCAGCCAGCAGGTCGAACATGACGTCCGCGCCGTGCAGGTGTAAGAGCTGGAACCACCCGCTCGAGGCGGCCTCCAGCACCCGTAGGTCGTAGGGCCGGCCAAAGGCGGCGTACTCTTCCTCCGACAGGAGGCCGTACTGGGCGTGCTGCACCGCCAAAAAGACCCCTGCCGCGCCGGCGCGCATCACCTCCTGCACGAACGCCACCGTCGTCTCGGTGATGATCTCTAGTCCCGCCTGGAGGTGTTCGGGGTGGCGGCGCAGGTGCACGCGCATCAGGTCTTCCCCCGCCAGGTACTTGGCCACCGAGAGGGGGTTAAAGATCGTCTGGATGTAGGGCACCTCGCCCCCCATGGCGGCGCCGATGGCGTGCAGCGTCTCGAGCTGCCGCCCCAGCGCCCCCCGGCGCGGGTCGAGCACCGGTAGTGCCTCCCACTCTTCTGGCGCCTGGATGCGGTAGCGGCGGTACTCGCGCGTGCCCTCCAGGTTCCCCACGTAGGCCGTCTCGACGCCCCAGTCCTCCACGCAATAGCCGCTGTTGGGCGTCACCTTGACGAAATCCCAGTCGTAGCGCCGCTGGAAGGCGATGTGCGACGCCGCCAGGTCATCGGCGCGCTGGTCATCGCCGGGCCAGTGGCGCCAGAGCGCCACCGGTGGCCGATCGACGGGGTCGCCGCGAAACGCCGCCTCGAGCCGCTGCCGCTTGGTCATCGTATCCATCCTGTCCTCCTCTGGCCATCGGCCGCTCTACCTGCCCCGATTCTACCCAACCGGATGCGCCCGGCGCAAGAGGGGGGAGGGAACGCGGATGAACGCGCTGTCCCCTACGAATGGAAAGAGCGGGTAGCGGTTGCAGGTTGCAGGTTCCAGGTTACAGGCCCCAGCAAGGGGCCTTTCTGTACCCTGTACCCTGGAACCTGTAACCTGAGACTGCCACCCGTGTTGGTCCTCTCCCCATTGACACTGACGGCCACGGCGTGCTATCTTGCGGCAGATCGGATGATGGGGGGAGGTCGAGATGCGCGTCGTAGTCATTGGGGGGACGGGACACATCGGCAGCTACCTCGTGCCGCGGCTGGTGGAGGCCGGGCACGGGGTGACGGTGCTGGCGCGAGGCCAGCGCGAGCCCTATAGGCGGCACGCCGCCTGGGACCACGTCGAGCGGGTGATCGTGGATCGCCCCGCCGAGGAGCTGGCCGGCGCCTTTGGCCGGCGCATCCTGGACCTGCGCCCGGATGTGGTGATCGACGTTATCGCCTTTCGCCTCCTCAGCGTGCAGCGCATGGTCGAGGCGCTGCGCGGCGCCGTGCAGCAGTACATATTCGTCGGCTCCATCTGGGTCCATGGCTACGGCACCGTCGTGCCCACCACCGAGGATCAGCCGCGCAGACCCTTTGGCGACTATGGCATCCAAAAGGCGGCGTCCGAGTCGTACCTGCTGGAGCAGGCGCGGCGCAATCACTTTCCCGCCACCGTCGTGCACCCCGGCCACATCGTGGGGCCTGGTTGGGAGCCGATCAACCCTGCCGGCCATCGCGACCCCAAGGTGTTCGAGGTGTTGGCGCGCGGGGAGGAGCTGGCGCTGCCCAACTTTGGCCTCGAGACCCTCCACCACGTGCACGCCGACGACGTAGCGCAGATCATCGTCAACAGCATGACGCACTGGGCGAACGCCGTGGGGCAAAGCTTTCACGCCGTATCGCCCGCCGCCCTCACCCTGTGCGGCTATGCCGAGGCGGTGGCGGCGTGGTTCGGCCGGACGGCGAACTTGCGATTCCTGCCCTTCGAGGAGTGGAAGGCCACCGTCTCGCAGCAGGACGCGGCGATGACCGAGGACCACATCGCGCACAGCCCCTGCTGCAGCATCGCCAAGGCGCAGCGCCTGCTGGACTATCAGCCGCGCTACACCTCGCTGGAGGCCGTCTTTGAGTCGGTGTCCTGGCTCATCGACCACGGCATCATCAACGCGCCGCCACTGTACTAGAGGAGAGTTCACCGCAGAGGTCGCAGAGAACGCGGAGGGGACAGAGGGTATGGAGAGAGGAGAGCGAGGCTGTTGGCCTCTAGCCATACCCCTTTGGGTGAAGGGCATCGCTCGCCGGCAGGCGAGTGGGCCGTCTCGACCACCGGATGAGGCGGCCGCCCGTACGGCCCGTAACTCGGAACCGGCGCACCCGCGCCGCAACGTCTGTAACCTGAGACCTGCGACCTGTCACCGCCGTAGAGCAACCCGCAACCGCCATGCCGGAGCACCCCCATGCCCATCACCGACACCCACGCCCACATCTATAGCCCCGACGAGACGCGCTATCCGATGATCGCCGCGCCGCTGCGCCCGCCGCCCGGGACCGGCACCATCGAGCATTTGCGACGCGAGATGGCCGCCCACGGCGTGGAGCGCGTCGTCGCCATCCACACTAGCACCGCCTACCGCTGGGACAACCGCTTCCTGGCCGACTCGGCGCGGGCCAACGCGCCGTGGATGGTGGGCGTCTGCACGCTGAACCCCGAGGATCCCGCTAGCCCGGACCTCTTGCGGCGCCTCGTGGCCGACAGCAACGTGCGCGGCATGCGCAGCGTTCCCGCCGAGGGCGGCGGCCGCCATCTCGACCACCCGGGCGTCGATGCCCTGTGGTCCACGGCGGAGGAGCTGGGGATCGTCATCAACGTCCTCATCCACGTCGAACTGGCGGACGAGTTGGAGGCGATGCTGCGTCGTCATCGGGGGCTGCGGGTGGTGCTCGACCACTGCATGTATCCCAAGGGGGCGGATGGCGTCGATGGGCCGGTGATGCGGCGCGTGCTGGCGCTGGCGGAGCACCCGAACCTTCACGCCAAGCTCACCTGGCTGATCGACAGCTCGTCGCAGGAGGACCCCTTCAGCGATACCTATCCCCTGGTGCGCGCCGTGATCGACGCCTACGGCCCGGAGCGGTGTGTGTGGGGCAGCGACTTTCCGTGCGAGTTGTGGACGCCCAAGGGGAGCTACGGCCGGCACCTGGAGCTGTTCAGTGGGGCGCTGGGCCTCAGCGACGCCGAGCGGGATGCCATCCTGTCGGCCACGCCCGGACGTCTCTGGTTCGGCGAGAGGTAGAGCCCGTGGCTCGCCCATCGGAGGTGCGGTGAGGGGTGGCCGCTACGGGACGTCGGCCCCATATCACCGTCGCTTCACGGGCATCGTGTTCACCGATGGCACCATGAGAGGAGGTTCGCAGCGATGGATCAGCAACTACCGACGACCGTCTTGGGCCGCACCGGCCTCACCGTGACGCGCCTGGGGATCGGGGGCGCCTATTGCCCCACCGTGGCCGGCTATCGCGCCGCGCTGGATACCGGCGTCACCTATGTGGATACCGCCCGCGCCTATCGCGACGGCGACGACGAGCGCGTCATCGGCGAGGCGCTGGTGGGCCGGCGGCAGGACCTGGTCCTGGCCACCAAGACGCAGGAGCGCGACGCCGCCAGCGCCCGTAAGGACCTGGAGACGTCGCTGCGGCTGCTGCGCACCGACTATATCGATGTGTGGCAGATTCACTATCTGAACACCGAGGCCGAGCGCGAGAAGGTGCTGGGCCCGGGCGGGGCGATGGAGACGGCCGTCAAGGCGCGCGAGGAGGGGCTGGTGCGCTTTATCGGCGTTACCGGCCACGTCTGGCCCGAGATCGCCAAGGCGGTGGAGACGGGCCTCTTTGACACCGTCCTCTGCTGGTACAACGCCGCCTACAAGGAGGCGGAGAATACCGTCTTTGCCCAGGCCATGGCCCATGACACGGGTGTGGTCATCATGAACGCCACGCGCAACGACAAGCTCTTTGGGCCGGACGCGCCGCCGACGGCCGATTTCTACCGCTACGTGCTGAGCCACGAGGCGGTGGACGTCACCATCATCGGCCTGCGCGACATCGACCTGTTTCGCCAGATGGCCCTGGCGCTGGCCTGGCGCGACACCCTCTCGCCCGAGGAGCGGAAGGCCCTGGAGGCGTACGGGGCGCGGCAGCGCGCCGCCGGCAAACTCGAGATGTGAGCAGGAGGCATCGATGGTCGCACAGACCTTTCCCCTCGTAACGGTGCGCGGCGGCGCGCGACGCATGGGGCAGCAGCACGGCGAGGCCGTCGCCGACCTGATTCAGGGCTACCTGATCCTCATCGAGCGACTGACGGGCAAGCCGCGCGACGCGCTGTGCGCCAACGCCATGACCTTCTGGCCGCGCATGGAGGCCCTGGGGACCTCCTTTACCGAGGAGGTGCGCGGCCTGGCCGAGGGCGCCGGCATCTCCCTCGAGGAGGCGGTGCTCTGTCAGGTGCGCGCCGAGGCGGGCCATGCCGGCGGCGAGGGGTGCACCGCCTTTGCCCTGCGCGGCGAGGCCACCGCCGACGGCGGCATCCTCGTTGGCCAGAACCATGACGTGACGCCCGAGCACGCCGACGTGTCGATCCTACTACGCCTCCTGCCGGACGACGGCCGGCCGCGAGCGCTCATCTATACCTTTGCCGGACAGATCGGCTACTTTGGCATGAACCAGCATGGCGTGACGAACTATGCCAACTCGGTCTATGATTTCCAGTGGCAGCCGGGCCTGGCGCACTATCCCCTGAAGCGCCTCATGCTGGAGCAGACCACCGCCGAGGACGCCCTGGCGTTGTACGACCAGCACGCCGTATGCTCCGCGGCAAACATCGTGACGTCCGACGCCGGCGGCGCCATCGCCGACCTGGAGATCCGCCCCGAGGGGGTGGCGCGCTATGTCGGCGACCATCCCGACGCCATCATCCACACCAACCACTACCTCAGCGACGCCTTTCGTCCCCTGGAGACGGGCTCGCTGCCCGATTCCTTCTCCCGGCATCGCCGCATGACCGAACTCGTGCGCGAAGCTTGGGGGACGATCACCGTGGAGACGATGCAGGCGTTCTTGGCCGACCACGAGGGCGATCCCGCCGGCATCTGCCGCCACGGGGCGCGGGGGATGCATAGCACCTCGGGCCACATCGCCGAGCCGCAGCGTGGCGTGATGCACGTGCGTCGCGGCCACGGCTGCCTGGGATCGTGGGAGACGTATACCGTCTAGCCCCTGCCAACGCACGCCAGGCGCCGCCATGCTATAATGGGTATAGACCGTCGGGTGCATGGGATGTCTTCCGGTCCTACGCCCCTCACGGCGAAGGGCCAGAGGGAGGGGGGGGTGATGGCGAGAAAGAAGCAGTCCCGGCCCAGGGCGGCGCCCGACAAGCCGCTATCGCCCGCCGCTCTGCAGGCGCGCATGGAGCGCGTCATGCGCGAGATCGGCAAGCTGGACATGGGCGATATGACGGCCGAGCAGGCCGACGCTTACCTTCAGGAGCAACTCGCCTCAGGCCGTTTTGACAAGATAGAACCCGAGACCCCGCTGGAGCAGGCCCAGGAGTTGGTCTACGAGGCCTGGGATGCCACCGGCAAGCGCCGGGTGGACCTGGCGCGTCGCGCCCTCGAGATGTCACCCGATTGCGCCGACGCCTACATCATCCTCGCCGAGGAGACGCGCACGCCGGAGGAGGCCAGGGATCTGTACCAGAAGGCCGTCGAGGCGGGCGAGCGTGCCATCGGCCCAGAGGGGTTCCGCGAGTACGAGGGGCACTTTTGGGGCGTCATCGAGACACGACCGTACATGCGCGCACGGCTAGAGCTGGCGGAGCTGCTGTGGTTGCAGGGAGAGACCGCGGCGGCAGCCGAGCATCTGAACGACATGCTCCGCCTGAACCCCAGTGACAACCAGGGGGTTCGCTACCTGTTGATGGCTTGTCTCATCGAGTCGGATCGCGACCAAGAGGCGATGGCGCTGCTGAATCGCTTCAAGGACGACGCTTCGTCCGGTTGGGCCTACGACCGTGCGCTGCTGGCCTTTCGGAAGAGCGGCGAGAGCCACAGGGCCGATCGCGCCCTGAATCGAGCACTGGAGGCCAAC
>Ga0123329_1000818_pt1 | contig 30892 bp, 27 predicted proteins | sample BioC12SIPDNA_FD_89703 | JGI IMG/M metagenome (GOLD analysis project Ga0123329, IMG submission 89703) | Anaerobic biogas reactor microbial communites from Washington, USA - Biogas_R1_B C12 SIP DNA | ecosystem: Engineered > Bioreactor > Anaerobic > Unclassified | place: Washington, USA | collected...
CGCCGATACCGAGGAGACCGTCGACCAGTTGATCGGCTATGCGAAGCAGTATGACGAACGCGCGCCGGAGGGCGGGCTGATGGGCTTCCTGGAGCAGGCCGCGCTCGTGAGCGACGTGGACGGCTGGAACGCCCAGGCCGGCGCCGTGCCCTTCATGACGCTGCATTCGGCCAAGGGCCTGGAGTTCGACGCGGTGTTCATCGTGGGCGTCGAGGAGGACGTGCTGCCGCACCGCCGGGCGCTGGACGACGACCAGCACGGCACCGAGGAAGCGGCCGTGGAGGAGGAGCGGCGGCTGTTCTACGTGGGCATGACGCGCGCGCGCCACCGGCTGTTCCTCACCCATGCGCGCACCCGCACGCTGCGCGGACGCACGGAGGCGGCCGAGCCCTCGCGCTTCCTGGGCGAACTGCCCGGCGACTGCGTGGAACTCGTCGAGGCGACGCCGCCCACGCCGGCCCCGGCCGCCGCCTTCGCCCGGGAGATGGACTACGTTCTGAAGGACAAGAAGATTGCGCTCCGCATCCTGGACGGCGACGGCACCCGCCTGGCGCGCGGCGCGCGCGTGAGCCATCCGCGCTTCGGGGAGGGCATGATCCTGTCCACCGAGTCCATGGGCGCCCGGCACGTGGTGCGCGTGAACTTCTTCAACCACGGCACGATGTCGCTCGTGCTCGGGCCGGACGAGGTTGGCGTCGGGTAGGTCGTCAACTCAGGCGGGGATAGACACGCAGAACCGTCGCCGACAGCGCCAGCGCGGCGGCCACGGCCGCGGCTGCGGCCACTGCGACCGCGCGGCCCAGGCGCCCCATGGGCACCCTCCGGGGGGCCGGGGTCTCGTGCCGCTCCAGGGCGTCCACCTGTGCGAACGCCCGCTCGATCGCCCCGGCGTCGGACGCGCGGACGTACAGGCCCCCCGTCCGGCGCGCCACCGCCTCCAGCTCCGCTTCGTCGAGCGCGTAGGGCTTCATCTCCATGCGCACGCGCCCCGACGGCATGCGCGCCGGGATCGGCACGGGGCCGTCGGACCCGACCCCGAGCGCGTAGATGCGCACCCCGCGGGCGGCGGCAGCCAGCGCGGCGTCGCCGGGCGTCACCTCGCCGGCCGTGTTGCACCCGTCGGTCAGCAGCACGAGCGCTCCCCCGCGCGGCATGCGGGCCGCCGCCAGCGCGATCGCCTCGCCCAGCGCCGTGCGCTTGCCCAGCACCTCCGGCCGCAGGTGGCCGAGCAGAGCCCGGGCGATCTCGCGGTCGAACGTCAGCGGGCACTGCGTGACGGCCCGGTTCCCGAAGGCGATCAGGCCGACGCGATCGCCGCTGCGCCGGGCCAGGAAGGCGTCGGCATGCCGGCGCAACACCTCCATGCGGTCGGCCGGCCGGCCGTCGAGCTGCAGGTCCAGGCCACGCATGCTCTCGGAGACATCGAGCGCCAGCACGATGTCGCGCGCCATGCGGCGGTCCTCCGCGCCGGCCGTCCGCCGGCAGGGGCCCGCTGCGGCCACAACCGACAGCACGGCAGCCGCGCCGCAGAGCAGAGCGGGCAGCCCGAGCAGCCGCACGCGCACGCCGCCCGGTCGCGGCACGGGCGGCAGAGGCGGCCGGTCGCCCGTGCGCCTGCGGGCGAGCAACGCCGCGACGGGCAGCAGCAGGAGCAGCAGCCGGGGCGTCTCAAACTGCATCACAGCCCCCCCCGTAGTCCAGTCCGTCGTGCCGCTGCGTCAGCACGGCGGCAACAAACGCCAGGTCGGCGCGCCGCCGGTCCTCAGGGACGTCGGCTGCCGCGTATTCGGCCGCCTCGACGCGTTGCCAGAAGGCCTCCCACCCCTCCGCCGGGCGGCCGGCCGGCGCGGGGCGTGCGGCCATCTGCCGGGGCGTGCACGCCGTCGTCCCCAGAGCCGTGCGGACGCTGCGCGCCAGGTGTGCGTAGAACTCGCCGGGGGGCAGTGCGAGGGATCGTTCGTCGGGCGGACCCGGTGCCGAGGGCGGCGGCCCGCCGGCCCGGCGGCCCAGGCGGCCGCGCCGGATCAGCCAGTAGAACCCGACGGCGCCGAATCCGGCGGCGATCAGGCCGGCGGGAAGCTGCCGGGAGGGCGCCTCCGGGGATGCGGCGCGGTCCAGAGGGCCGTAGACGTCCCGGATCTCGTCCGCTGCCTCCGCAACGGCCGCCAGTGCCAGGAGCCCTGCGCACAGAACGGCTGCCGGAACCGCCAGTCGCCCGAGGGCCGTCATACCGCACGCTCCCATTGCCGTTGCCGGCAGTCTACTGCGTGCGGCGGCGGGCTGCAACCGGGCGGGCCAGGCGTGCGGTCCGTTGCATTCGGTGCGAACGCCTGCTATAAAGGCCGTACGTCCGCTCGGGAGCCGCCATGAACTGGAAGAGCCATCTGGTCACGTTCGTGCTGATCTTCGTGGTCGTCGTGCTGTTCGCCCAGACGTGCCGTCCGCGCACGGGGCCCGGCGCCGGCGCGCCGCCGGACGCGCGCTACGTCACGCTCACGCTCGAGGGCCGGCCGCCCGGCCTCAGCGAGCTGTCGTATGAAGTGCGGGCCGAACTGGCTGACACGCCGGAGGCGCGGTGGCGGGGTCTGGCGGGCCGCCAGGGGCTGGCGCCCGGGCATGGGATGCTCTACGTCTACCCGGAACTCCAGAGGCCCCGGTTCAGTGAAGAGGCCACCGGGTTCCCGCTCTCCATCGCCTTTCTGCACGAGGACGGGACGATCGGCGAGATCCACGACACGGCCGCCCACGATCCGGCCGTTGTCCAGCCCGCCGAGCCCGTGCGCCACGTGCTGGAGGTGCGGGCGGGGTGGTTCGCGGACCGCGGCGTCGGCCCCGGCGCGCGCTTCCGGATGCCCGACCTGCAGGCCCCGCCCGCCGCCGAGCCGCCGGCGCCGCCGGAGGGACCGGGCGAACCGACGGCGCCCGAGTAGCCGACCGAGGGCTCCCCGCCCGCCGCGCCCGCTTCGGGGACCACACCGCGCACGGCGTCAAGGCGTTGACTTGGGGGCGGCGTCGGCTTAGTCTGGGGGCAGGATGTTCCACTGGAGGAAGGGGGGCTTGCCGCAATGAAACGCGTTCTGATGGTCGTCGTCCTGATTGCCGTCTGCGGCGCCCTGGCCTGGCGCTTCGCCCCGGGCTGCCGTCAACAGGCCGCTGACCTGTACGGCCGCCACGCGGGCTGGACCGAGGAGGCGCGCCGTGCGGACCCCGTCGGGTTCATCGAGCACGCCGAGCGCAATCTCCATGGGCACCTGGCGGCCATGCAGCGCACCACGCGCGACCTGGCTGCCGCCCGCGAGCGTCTCAAAGTGGCCGCCGACCATGCGCGCGCGTCGTCCGAGGCGGCCGGCGAACTGGCCGAGTCGTTCCGGGCCGCCTACCGGAAGGCCGAGGCCGAGGGCGGCTATCCCGCGCGGCTGGAGGGGCGCGACTACAGCCGTGCGGAGCTGATCGAGCAGGTGCGCCTGATCCTGCAGCAGCGGACCGACAGCGGCGAGGCCGTCGTCCAACTGGATCGCACCGCCGAGGAGGCGGCCCGGCGCGAACTGGAACTCGTGGGCCAGATCGCGCGCATCAAGGCGACCCTCGACATGCTGCCCGCCCAGCGCGAGATCGCGCGCGCCCGCGAACTGACCGGCCAGACCGAGAAGACGTGGGGCGAGGTGAACGCGCTGATGGACCGGAACGAGGAGCTGCTGACGAGTTCGCCCGTGCGGACGGTGGACGAACTCCTGGCCCACCGGGCCGAGGCCGCGCAACCGGCGGCCGGGGAGGCGGACGCGGACGTGATGGCGTTCCTGGAGGCGGAGCAATGAGCGCGTTCCGCTGGGGCATGGTGGCGGTGGGCGCCTTCCTGGCCCTGTACGCCGCCGCAACGCTGCTGCGGGCGCGGGGCGAGGCCCACCAGCGTCGCACGACGATGGGCTGCGGCTTCGTGCTGCTGGCCGGGCTGGTGTGGGGCTACGCGCTGGGCGGATTCCTGGATGACCCGTGGGGTGCCAGGCGGCTCGGCATGGCGTTCGCCCTGGTCCTGCCGGCGCTGGCGGCGCTGGCCAACCCCGGGCGGCGCGGCATCGTCATGGCGATGGCCATGCTCGTGGTCGCCGTTGCGCTGGGGGCCGACCAGGTGGCGCCCCTGCTGCGGCGGGTGCACAGGACGCCGTCGGGGCGGGTGGCCGGGAAGGTCTCCGGCACGCTGGAAGAGGCGCGCGCACGGATCGAGAGCACTCGTGCGGTCCTGGCCGACCTGGAGGCCGAACGGGCCGATCTGCGCCGCGCGGTGCAGGCGACCGGACACCGCGACTTCGAGTCCCTCGCGGCGGACCCGCAGGCGTATACGCTGCTGACGGAACTGGCCGAGGTGGACCGGCTGCTGGAGTCGGCCCGGACGCGGCTGGAGCGGCTGAGCGTTGACGTGCCCCGGCTGGAGTCAGCCCTGAGGCGCCTGGAGCGGTTCGAGCGCGCGGAGGCCGCGACCGGCGAAGAGGTCGCCCGGGCCGAGATCGAGCAGATCGTGGCGCGGCTCCAGGCGGAGGCCGTGGAGACCGGCCCGGTGACGGTCGAGGAGCACATGCAGCGCCAGGCGCTTCGCGCGATGTTCGAGGCCGAATTCGAGCCGAGGTGACAGGCGGCAGGCCCCAGGTGATGGGGGATGCACAGGCGGCGCTCACAGCCGTGGGATCTCCACCTCCGCTCCCGCCTTCTCGTCGGAGAGATAGGCCGCGTAGATCGTCGCCACGGTGTCGATGCCCAGGTCGAGGTCGCATTGCGGGCGGGCGCCGGTCGCGGCGCAGGTCATGAAGTCCTGCAGCTCGGCCTGGTAGCCCATCGTGAAGTTCTCGTCCGGCGCGGCCTGCACCCAGCCCTCCTGCGTGCTGATCTTCTCCATCAGGTAGACGTCGGCCATCTGCTCGGCCTTCGGGTTGTAGGTGTCCATCAGGCCGGCAGGGCTCAGGAGGCAGCGGGTGCGGTGGTTGTTGGCGAAGACCTCCACGTAGTCGTACACGCCGCCCAGGCAGAGTTCGCTCGTGACCACGTCGCCCACGGTGCCGTCGCTGAACGTCACGTGCATGAAGCCGTAGTCCTCGATGTCGTGGTAGTCCGTGCGGATGTGGCCGGCGTCGCGGTATTTGGGCAGGCGCGTGATCTGGTGCGTGCGGGCGCAGACGCGTGTGGGCCGGATCGGACGTCCGTCGCGCGCCATGCCCTCGATGCGCTTCAGGTAGAGCAGGCCGCCGAGCGGATGGCAGCCCTTTCCGATGAGGGAGCCGCCGCCGGCGAAGCGCCAGATGCCGTAGACGGGCGAGGCGGAGCCGTTGTGGGATTCCTCGCCGATCATGCGCAGGATCTGCGCGGCGCTCTTCTCGACGATCTCACGCTCCTTCTGGATGCTGGGCGCGTAGATGTAGTTCTCCGCGTAGCCGAAGAAGACGCCCGCCTTGCGCACGGCGTCGGCGATGCGCCGCAGACGCCCGACGACGGCGTCGAGCATGGGCGCCTTCGGGGCGAGGTCGCCGCGGTAGTCCTCGCCGGCATCGGGTGGGCCGAAGAAGCCGGTCAGGGGCTTCTCGCAGATGATGCCCTTGCCAGCCTCGACGGCGGCCAGGATGCCTTCCTCATGGGCGTACGGCGGCGAGCAGAGGTCGACGACATCGACGTGGTCGAGCATGGAGTGCAAATCGTCAAAGACGGGGATGCCGTGCGTCTCGCCGAAGGCGCGGCGGCTTTCCTCCCGCAGGGACGTGACGCCCGTGACTTCCACGCGCACGCCATGCACGCGCCGAAGACACTCCAGGTGAAAGCGGCCCGCAAACCCGACCCCGACGATCCCCACGCGCAACGTCTTCATCATTGTCTCCCGTGTATGTGTACGTGGAACCGTCCCCGCACTTGATCTCATCGTCCATTCGCCGATCGCGAGGATGACGGCGATATCCTCGGCACCCACAGACTATGCCCTGCGAGTGGCAGTCCCGGATCATTCACCACTGAAACACTGCGTACAAGGAAGAGGGCCTCCTGAGCGGCTGCAATGGGCTCGAAACCTCAATCTCGCGTCCCCAGCCGAGGAGGCCTTCGCGTGACAGGCTGTTCGCGGCAGCTGACCTTCAGTTTCTATCAGGATAAGCGCCTGGTCGCCGATTTCAAGGGCGGCCAGATCTCTTCCGACGCCGGCCTCCTGTCCCCGCGCGCCCTCGATGAGAAGCTGGGTTGGACAGCCCAGGCCGCCGGCGTGATAGATGAACGCGAAGGCAGATCGGCCACGGGGCTCCGCCTCTGCCTTCTGCTCAACTTCGGAGCTTCGAAGGTTCAGGTGAAGCGTGCCGTCAACCGCCGATGAACGCCGATAAACGCAGATAGAGTGGACACGTTGTCCGAGCACGCGCTTGAGCGCCACCGCAGACTGATCCTGCACGCCGCGACGCACCCGCCCTGGATCAGGGAGGCGCGCTACCCGGCTTGCGAACAGGGCGAGCAAACGGGTCGCGAGCCCGAAGGCCGAGTCCCGAAGGGATGCAGCGGCCCGCCGGCGTGACCGGAAGACCGAGCACGGTTGCCGGCGCGGAAAGCGCCCGAACGGCTTTGACAATCGCTCCGAACCGCGGTAGGTTGACAGGCTGGCCCGGACTTTCCAGTCCCAGTCTCTCCCGTACCCGCAGGAGGCCGCACGATGGCCAAGAAGACGGTGAAGGTCGGCGTGATCGGAACGGGCGGAATCGCCACCGTCCAGGCGAAGAGCCTGTCCAAGCTCGAAGGCGTCGAGATCGTCGCCGGCTGCGACATCGATCCCGAGCACTTGAAGACGTTCTGCGACACCTACGGGGTCGAGAAGCGGTTCGAGGACTACAACGACCTGGTCAGACTGCCCGAGTTGGACGCCGTGACCGTCTGCACGCCCAACTACGTGCACAAGGACCCGACGATCGCCGCCCTGAAGGCCGGCAAGCACACCATGGTCGAGAAGCCGATGGCCATGAACGCCGCCGAGGCGCAGGCGATGATCGACGCGGAGACCGGGAGCGGCAAGACGCTGACGATGGGCTTCCAGTTCCGGCTGCGGCCGGACGCTCAGGCGCTGAAACGCTTCGCCAACGACGGGCGGTTGGGCAAGGTGCTGTTCGTGCGCTGCCAGGCCCTGCGGCGGCGCGGCATCCCGAGCTGGGGCGTCTTCGGCCAGAAGCACCTCCAGGGCGGCGGACCGCTGATCGACATCGGCGTGCACATCATCGAATGCGCCCACTTCCTGATGGGGGAGCCGAGGCCCGTCGCCGCCAGCGCGCAGACCTACACCTACCTGGGCAACAAGAAGCCCGTCACCGATGCCCCGTGGGGCAACTGGGACTGGGAGACCTACACCGTCGAGGACCTGGCCGTCGGCATGATCCGGTTCGAGAACGGCGCCGTCATGTCCATCGAGTCCAGCTTCGTCGCGCACATCAAGGAGAACGTCTTCACCTGCCAGCTCATGGGCGAGAAGGGCGGCTGCCTCCTGACCCCGACGGAACTCTACACCGATGACGCCGGCGTCATGGTGGACATCGAACCCTCCTACGTCGGCAAGTGGGACTCGATGGACCGCAAGATCAGCGACTGGATCGGGCGCGTCCGAGGTGAGGTCGAGACCCAGTGCCCGAGCAACGCGGGCCTGATGGTGCAGAAGATCCTGGACGGCCTCTACGCCAGCGCCGAGGCCGGCCGCGAGGTCGCGATCGACTGAGCGCGGGAGACCGTTCCGGGGCCTCGCCCCCGGCTGTGTCGTGCCCGGCCCCGCCCAGGCGGGGCCGGCTTCGCTCAGGGAGGGATGTGGCATGCCCGCCATGCCCAACGTTCTGTTCGTCACCACGGACCACCTGCGGGCCGACCTGCTGGGCTGTGCCGGCGATCCCGTCATGCAAACGCCGGAGATCGACGCCCTGGCGCAGCATTCCGTCCGCCTGACCGACCACTTCGCGCAGAACCCCGTCTGCCACCCGTCGCGCGCCTCCATGATGACCGGCCGCTACCCGTGCCACCACGGCGTCCGCTGGAACTTCAACGACCTGAGCGAGAACGAGATCACGCTGCTGGAGCACTTCAAGCGGAACGGCTACACGACGGCCACCATCGGCAAGTACCACCTGGACCAGCGGCGCTTCCGCGCGGCGATCGACCACCACGAGGCGGCGTCGATCCGCAACATGAACCCGGACAACCCGTTCGTCCAGTACGTGAGGTCGCGGGGCCACGAGTACAGGACCGGATTCGACCTGCCCCGGTTCCGCGAGCGGCTCGGCGCGGTGCCGCAGCCGGACCAGCCGGAGGACTGCCACCTCGACGCCTACGTGGGCAGGAAGACGTGCGAGTACCTGAAGCGCCTGGACGGCGGGCAGCCGTTCTTCCTCTGGCTGGGCTTCTACGGGCCGCACCACCCCTACGTGCCCTCGGGCCGGTTCGCGACGATGTATGATCCCGACGAGGTGCCGCCCTTCCACCGGTCGGAGGACGACCTCCGCAAGAAGCCCGTCGAGTACCGCCTCTACCGGCAGGCGGAGGCGCACAAGTACTTCGGCTTCGCCGAGGCGTCCGAACGGACGTTCCGCGAGATGAAGGCCGCCTACTACGGCATGGTCTCGCAGATCGACTGGCAGCTCGGCCTCGTGCTCGAGACGCTGCGGGAACAGGGTCTGGCGGACGATACCGTCGTGGTCTTCACCAGCGACCACGGAGAGTGCTGCGGCGACCACGGCATGCCGGCGAAGGCGCCGTTCCTGCTCGACTGCATGCTGCACGTGCCGTGCATCATCCACGCGCCGGGCGGCCGGCAGGGCCGGGAGTGCAGCGAACTGACGGAGTCTGTGGACCTGTACCCGACGATCTGCCGCCTGGCCGGCCTCGACGTGCCGGAGTGCGTGCAGGGGCGGGACCTGAGCGCGCTGGTCACCGGCGATGCATCGAACTACCGGCCGCGCGAGGCCGTCTACGCGGAAGCCGTGGACAAGCGCTGCCTCCGCACGCGCGAATGGAAGCTCATCCACTACCCGAACAAGCCGTACGGGGAACTCTACCACCTGGCCGAGGACCCGCACGAGCTGAACAATCTCTACCACGAACGCCCCGACGTGCGCGAGCCGATGACGGTGCAGTACTACCGACACCTGGACGCCATCGAGGACTTCAGGCACCCGAGCTACGCCCGCTTCACCGGCACCGATCCTGACGCAGGCGATGAAGTGACGCACTACCTGACGTGGTAGAACGGGCCGTCAGCCCACGTTCCCGGGCCCCTTCATCGCCGTGCTCTTCCAGGCCGGCCCCTGGAACGTCCGGACGCGCTGGATCACCCGAGCGGCGCGGACGCCGGGCACTGGGGAGGCGCCGGCGTCAGGCGTGGCGCGGAGCGCCGGCGCCGTCCAGCAGGAGCGTCTCGCCCACCGTGCAGCCGATGTCGCGGGCGATGACGGGGCACTTGGCCTTCAGCAGGAAGCAGACGGGCGCGGCCGCGTCGCTCAGCGTTTCGTAGTTCGCCTGTCCCTTGGCGATGACCAGGTCGGCCGTCGCAAACAGCGCGCGGAACTCCTCCGAGCAGTCCTCCAGCACGGTACCGGGGATGGCGCTGCCCGTGCTCACCACACGCAGCCCTTCCGGCAGGCCGGCCTGCGCGGCATCCTCCAGCGTCGCATCGTTGATGATGGGCCCGCCCTTGACGGCGAGCGTGACGTCCGCGCACGGGAGAAAGGGTATGAACAGGCCGTCGAAGACGATCTCCCCGGCGTTGTCGGCCAGGTAGAGGACGCGCCGGGCCGACTCGACCCGCCGACGGAACTTCGGCACGGGCAGGCCGCGGACAGGGGCGGCGAGCGTCTGCTCGATGGTGCGTTCGACCAATTGTTCATCGGGTTTCAGGTGGCGGCGCGCCCCCCAGTCCATGATGTTGCCGGCGATGGCGATGCGCAGGGCCGTCTCGAAGGGGTCGTCCGAGTTGCGTACGAGCAGGCGCATCCGCGGCACGAGCGCGTGCGCGTGAGCATTCGCGTCGTCCTTCACCTGCCGGTAGGGATCGGCGCAGCCGGTCTGCTCTCGGATCAGCCGGTGGATGCGGGCCGCCATCGGCGGCGGCGGTTCGTCGTCCGGGAAGTCGCCCAGGAACTGAAGCGCCCGGCGCATGATGCGCATGCGCAGTCCATGGTCGTCGGTCACCATCGAGACGGCGTCGAGCGTCTGCTGCACGAAGCAGGGAAGGCATTCCAGGTAGGTCTTCACGGGGGGTCTCCCTGGAGGAACTCGGCGGATCAGCCGGCCCCGAGTTCCTTCTCCATCTCCTGCCAGAGTGCCCGCACGGCCGTCGCGGCCGGCCCGCGGCCGTGTTCCACGAGGTTGCGGCCGGCGCAGAGGGCTTCGTTGACATTGGGATCGAAGGGGATCCGGCCGATGACGCGGGCGCCGTATTGGGAAGCCATCGCGCGGATGCGCTCGGCCTGCTCCGTGTTGAGGTCGCACTTGTTGATGCAGATCACGCTCTGCACGCCGAAGTGCCGGCAGAGCTGCAGGGCACGTTCCATGTCGTGCACGCCGGAGACGGTCGGCTCGGTGACGATCAGGGCCAGGTCGGCGCCCGAGACGGAGGCGATGACGGGGCAGCCGGTCCCCGGCGAGCCGTCGTTGATGATCCTGGACTGCCCGCCGTCGGCGGCCAGGTCCGATGCGCGCTCGCGCACGTGCGTCACCAGCTTGCCGGAGTTCTCCTCGGCGATGCCCAGCCGCGCGTGCGACATCATGCCGTGGCACGTCTCGGAGACGTAGCTCTGCCCCGTGCAGTTGTCGGTGACGTCGATGGCCCCGATCGGGCAGACGTGTCCGCAGAAGCCACAACCCTCACAGGCGAGGTCGTTCACGGCGTAGGCGGTGGGCGTTCCGTCGGCGGCATACACGGGATCGATGGCGTCGAAGTGGCAGTGCGCAGCGCACACGCCGCAGGCGACGCACTGCGCGGAACGGATCGTCGCCTTCTTTCCACCGTAGAAGTCCTGCGCTTCCAGAACGCGCGGCCTGAGCAGCAGATGCAGGTCGGCGGCGTCCACGTCGCAGTCGGCCATGACCTTGTCATCGCTCAGTGCGGCCAACGCGGCCGTCACCGTCGTCTTGCCCGTGCCGCCCTTGCCGCTGATGACGGTGCACTCCCGGTATGTCCTGCCGCTGCCCGAGCGCGGCGGGGCCGTCTCGGCCGGCGCTGTCTGCGTGTTCCATACCTCCGCCGGAGCGGCCGGCGGTTCCTGTGTCGACAGCTCGACCATGCGCCGGTAGACGGACAGCAGTTCGTCCGCCACCTCCGGGAAGGCGTCGATCAGCAGGTCGCCGCGCGAGTAGGTCTCCGCGTACTTCCGGCTGAACGGGATGCGGCCGATGATGGGCACGCCGACGCGGTCAGCGTATTCCCGGATGATGGTGTCCCGTCCGTCGGATCGGTTCACCACGATGCCCGTGGGACGGCGCAACTCGAGCGCCAGGCCGACCGCCAGGCCCAGGTCGTTGAGCCCGAAGGGCGTCGGTTCGGTAACGAGGATCACCGCGTCGGCATCCCGCACGGCCTCCACCACCGGGCAGGCGGTGCCCGGGGCGGCATCGATCAGCGTCAGGCCCTCGTCGGCCGCGTGCTGCTTGACGCCGCGCACGACCGCGGGCGCCAGGGGCTCGGCCACGTTCAGCAGGCCGTGGGCGAAGTAGAACTCGCCGGAGCCGGGGTCCGCCTCCACCGTGCCGATGACCACCTCGTGCTCGCTCAATGCGCCTTCGGGGCAGATGTAGCTGCAGAGCCCGCACGCGTGGCAGAGTTCGGAGAAGATGAGCACGTTGGGTGTCGGGGGACCGTCCTCGGACGGCTTGTTGACAACCGCGATGGCGTTGTAGTTGCACGCCTCCTGGCACTTCCTGCAGCCGGTGCACCGCTCAGGGTCCCATTGCGGGCGTCGCACCGCGACGTCTTGCCTTTCGGAGAAGTGCGGGTGAACGAACAGGTGATCGTTCGGCTCCTCGACGTCGCAGTCAAGGAGGCGGACCGGCTGCCGGATGCTGTCGCCGCGCGTCAGGGCGGCGGCCATGTTGACCGCGACCGTCGTCTTGCCCGTGCCGCCCTTGCCGCTGGCGATGGTAATGACCATGGTACTTCACTCCCATGAACTCGGATGGCATACGACTCCGGCTATGCGTTCGGCGCGGCCGAAGGGGACTCGCTCGCTTCGATGATCTGTTCGACCACGCGGAGGAACGCCTGCCCCGCCGCGGTCTCGGCGCCACCCCTGACGAACGGCACGCCGTCCTCGCACGCCTGCATCAGCGTGGGGTCGAGCGGGATGCGGCCCAGGAAGGGCACGCCGGCCCTGCCGGCCATCGCCTCCCCGCCTCCGGCCCCGAACACATCGGTGCTCTTGCCGCAGTGCGGGCAGACGAATCCGCTCATGTTCTCCACCACGCCGAGAACGGGCAGGTGGAGCTGCCGGCAGAAGCCGATGCACTTGCGCACGTCGGCCAGGGCCAGCTCCTGAGGCGTCGTCACGACGACGCCGCCGGTGGCGCCCGGTATGAGCTGGCAGACCGACAGCGGTTCGTCGCCCGTGCCGGGCGGCAGGTCGACGATCAGGTAGTCCAGCTCCCCCCATTCCACGTCCGCAAGGAACTGACGCAGCACGTTCATCTTCAACGGGCCGCGCCAGATGACGGCGTCGTCCTTCTGGCGAAGCAGGAACGCGATGGACATGACCTGAAGGCCCGGGCCACAGGGCGCGGGCAGGATCTTCTGCCCGTCCGAGAGCAGGTGAGTCTCGTCCAGCCCCAGGATCTTCGGCACGCTGGGGCCATGGAAGTCGGAGTCCAGCAGGCCCACCTTCCGGCCCGTCATGGCCAGGGCGACGGCCAGGTTTGCCGCCACGGTGCTCTTGCCGACGCCGCCCTTTCCGGACATGACGGCCACGGTGTGCTTGATGCCGGCCACCTGCTGCCGGAGGCGGCGCTCCTGTTCCTGACGTTCCTGCATCTGGTCTGGCCGGGCATTCCCGGCCCCGGAGGGCTCCTCAACGGACTGCTCTGGGTCAGGCATGGGTTGTGCGTCCTTCCATAGATGTGGTCTTTCGGCACGTCACGTGATCGGCGCGCGGGGAGGCGTCAGCGGAAGAACCCGTCCCGCCACCAGAGGAAGTAGCCCCAACGCGAGTCAAGGTTGTATCCGTCCGCGTCCGTGCCGGCCGGTGCTTCGTCGTCCGCCTCAAGGAGCATCCTGCACGGTTCGCCGAACACAAGCAGACGGTAGGCGCCGTTGATGGCGGCAAAGCGGCGGGCCGCATCGGGGTCGCCCGCCTTGCGGTCCGGGTGGTTCTCCTTGCAGGCCCGTCGCCAGGCACGCTTCAGTTCCTCGGGCGGGGCGTCCTCCGGCACGTCCAGGATGCGGCGCGCGATCCTGCGCGCGCGCACCTCGCGTTCGAGCCGGTCCTGGAACTGGGAATCGTCCACCCTCAGACCCGCCATCCTGTCGCTCAGGGCCGTGCGGCTTCCTATTCGAGCTCTGCGTCCTGCAGGTATTGTCGAATGCACAGTTCGCACGCCTGCCGTTCGGAGCCTCCCCGGGCGAACCGGCGGAACTCCTCCAGCCAGCTGTCTCCCTCGTCGCGCCGGCGGCCGACAAAGGCGAGGAAGCAGACGAGCCGGTCCAGCGTCTCGCGATCGATCGCATGCTCCATCCTGCACGCCATGGAGTCGGATCGTTCGGCCTCCAGGCCGAGCACGCCCTCAAGGAAGTCCCTGATGACGCGGTGCCTCAGCAGGATGCGCCCCGCCCGTTCGCGCCCCTCAGGCGAAAGCGTGACCGGCTCATAGGGCTCGTAGTTGACGAGCCCCTTGTCGGAAAGGCTCTGGAGCGCCGTGGTTACGGCCGACTTCGCCACGTTGACCATGGCAGAGATGTCGCGCACGCGGGCAAAGCGCTTCTCCCGCTCAAGCCGGTAAATGGCCTCCAGATAGTCCTCCAACGCGGCACTCAGTTGCCCCGTCAACGCCATGGCCGTTCCTCCAACTCGTTGTTCTACTAACAGAACATTATACTCCCTGGCGAACATAATGCAAGCGAACGGGCTGGTGAACGCGGCAGGCGCCACTGTTGTACCAGAACGCACGTTGAACGGCGGTCACGGCCGCACTATACTCCGGCGGTCTGAAGGCGGAACGGCCGGCACGATCGCTACGAGGGCTGACGCATGAAGATCGAACACATGGGCTTCATCGTGCAGGCGCCGATCGACATGGGCGCCTGGTATGCGGAACACCTGGGCTTCCGGATCGTCGTCCGCAACGGCGACAACGACCAGGGCTCGACGTGGCTGGCCGACGATGCCGGCGCCCTTCTGATCGAACTGGGTGCGACACCGACCACTCCGCCGGTGGATTTCGCGTCGCTGGCGCCGCTCCAGGTGCATCTGGCCGTTGCCAGCGAGGACGCGGAGGAGGACAGCCGGCGGCTGCAGGCAGCCGGCGCGGCCTTCGTCGAGCGCTGCGCCAGCGCTCCGGGCGACACGATCCTGCTGCTGCGCGACCCATGGGGCATGGCGATCCAGCTCGTCCAGCGCGGTCCCGACAGCCCCTTCCGCCGTAGCGCTTCCTCAGCGTGCTACTTTGAGTCAGGGCACTGCCATGCCGATTGAGACGGACGCAATTCTGGAGGTTCTGGCCGAACTGGTGGCCGCGCGAGGCCCGTGCGGCCATGAGGACGAGGTGGACGCCGTCTGCCGGCGCCATCTGGAGCCCTTCTGCGACGAAGTGACCACCGACCCGGCCGGGAACGTCGTCGGCCTGATCCGCGGCCAGAGCCGCGAGCCCGGCGTCAAGGTGATGGCGCACAAGGACGAGCTGGGCGCCTACGTGAAGCGCATCGAGGACGACGGGCGGCTCAGTGTGCGGCCCCGCGGGTTCCTGTATCGGCGCTTCGGAGACGGGCCGGTGGACGTTCTGCCGGACAGCGGGGAGCCCATCCCGGGCGTGATCGGGCTCGGCCCGCGCCATGCGTCCGAGAACCCCGGCGAGCCCCGCGACGGCAAGGAGGTCTCGTGGGAGGCCGTCCGCGTGAACACGCGCCTGAGCCGCGACGAGCTGCGGGTGCGCGGCGTTCACGCGGGCTCCCGCGTCGTGGTCGGTCGCAGCCGCCGGCGGCTGTTCTTCTTCGAGGACTGCGTGGGCAGCTATTTCCTGGACGACCGCGCGGGCATCGCCCTGATGCTGGCGGCGGGCGCCGAGGTCCGCCGGGGCGGCCCGCCCCCGTGTGACGTGCACTTCATCTGCTCGTCGTTGGAGGAGATCGCGGGCGGCGCGGCCGCGTATGCGTCGCACTCCCTGCCCGGGGAGATCCTGCTCGCGCTCGACGTCGCCCCGGCCGCACCCGAGTATGACGTCCCACTCGACGCGATGCCCGTCATCCTCGTCAGCGACCAGCAGTCGGTCTACTCCCGTGCGGTCTGCCGGGCCCTGGCCGAGGCCGGCGAGGCGGCCGGGACAGGATCACGCTACGCGGCCGTCGAGCATTACGGCTCGGATGCGTCCTGTGTGCGGAAGACGGGCGGCGCGGCGCAGATCGGCTGCCTGGGCCTGCCGACGGACAACACGCACGGGTTCGAGGTGTGTGTGCGGGAGGGCCTGACGAACTGCGCGAAGCTGCTGGCGGCCTACCTGCAAACGGGCGGTAGCGGTTCCGCTTGACGTACGCAAGAGGGGCCGGCAACGCCGCCGGCCCCTGTCGCTTCACGCACACGCTTCAGCAGGAAATCACTGCTGCGGAGGCATCGGGGCTCCCGGCGCCATCCCGCCCTGCATCATGCCCTGCTGCATCTGCTGCAGGGCCGCGACCATGGCGGTGAGTTCGGCCTCGCTCAACTGGGTGGCCAGCCGCACTGTGGCGCCCTCGCCGTAGATCCGCGCGTTGTCGATCAGCGGACGGAAGGGCTGGAACATCATGGCCATGAAGTTCGACGGCTGCGCCATCTGGGCCTTGACGCCGTTCAGGCCCTCCGCGCCCTGAGCGGCGACCTGCACGGCGGTGGCGGCGTCGGCCAGCTCGAGCAGGCCGTTGATGGACAGCCCGGCGGGCATCGAGACGCCAAGGGCCACCCCCTTGGTGCCGGCCAGCCAGGCGGGCGCGTTGGGGTCGGCCTGGGCCTGGGCCTTGAGGTCGTCGGTCAGGACGAAGGCCCCCTGGATCGGCTCGCGGAGATACGGGGAGGCCAGTTGCCGGGCTGCCTTGAGATCGTCGCGAGCCTGGCCCCTGAACGCCACGATCCCCTTGGCCAGGCTGGCCTGGGTGGACCCGAACAGAAGCGTGGTGTCGTCGGCGACGACCAGCATGGGCGACTCGCCGGGGCCGGCGGCATGGTCCAGGGCATAGGCCGCCATGCCCTCGACGGTGGTCGCCTGCCCCGTCAGGAACTGGGCGACATCCTCGCGGATCGTCTCGGTGCCCTTCACGAGGCCGCTCACTTCCGGCGGGCCTCCCTCGGCTCCCGGCAGCACGAACAGGACGAACTGGTCGAGCTTCTGCACGTCCACCGGCACGGGCATGCCCTGCCTCAGGCTCTGAGCCAGCGGAGAGCCGAGCAGCCTGGGCATGTCGACGAGCAGGTAACCGACGGAACCCGCCGGCGCCTGGTCCAGCAACTGGAGCCGCGCCCGGGGCGGGGCGACCACGGCAGTCTGCGCGTGAACCGCGAAGGCCGACATCAGCAGGCAGACAACACAGAACAGCAGCTTGGCATGCTTCATGGGGTTCAATCCTGCCTCTCTATGCACACTCGCTGGGAAATCCCCTGTCGTCCGGTCGGGCAGCCATGCATCGCCGCCCACCGACACCGGAAGGCAATCCATCGGTCCTGCGCCGGCCCCTCCTCTGGCCATGATCGCAGAAATCGCGTTCGGCAGCCGTCCGACGCTCCAGGCCGGGCGCTCAAACCATGCCCGAATAGTACGCGCGCCGGGCCGGTCTGTCAAGGTGAAAACCGGGGGGGCCGCCCCGAGGCTCGTCTGCGGGCGGCACGGTCCGTGCCCCGCCCCGCGCCCGTCGGACACCCCGCGTGCAAAAAATGAGCCTTGACTTCCCCGGGCGTCGCGCTATCATCGGTTATTGGCGGTGGGGGCACCAGGGGGAGATGTTTGGTCGCCGTTTGGGAATGGGAGGCGTTCATGACGGCAAACGACTTGGTCGGGCAGGTGATGGCGCAGTTGGGTGTCGGCGAGGACCAGGCGAAGGGGGGAGCCGGCCTTCTTCTGAAACTGGCCAGAGAGAAGCTGGGCGGCGACTTCGCCGAGGTCACCAAGGTCGTGCCCGACGTGCAGGGTCTGATCGATTCGGCCCCCGAGACCGGCGGTATGGGCAAGCTCGTGGGCCGGTTGGCCGGCACGCTGGGCGGTGCAAAGGCGGGCGGCCTGGGCGGCCTCGCCGATCTGGCCGGGGGCTTCAGCAAGCTCAAGCTGGACCCCGGCATGATCGAGAAGTACGCGGGCGTCATACTCAGCTTCGTCAAGAGCAAGGGCGGGCCCGCTGTGATGCAGATACTCTCCAAGGTGCTGAAGGGCGGCGGGGCCGCATCCTGAGTCCGGAGAGCGTGAACGCAGCAGCACAGGAACTCGAACGGAGGGAGTACGATGGCGAAGCTGGTCGATATCGAGGGCATCGGTCCGGCCTATGAGGCCAAGCTCAAGGAGGCCGGCGTCACGACGGTCGAGGACCTCCTCAAGAAGGGCGCAACGCCCAAGGGTCGCACGGACCTGGCCGCGGCCACCGCAATCAGCGGCAAGAACATCCTCCGCTGGGTGAACCACGCGGACCTCTTCCGCATCCACGGCGTCGCCGGCGAATACGCGGAACTGCTGGAAGCGGCGGGCGTGGACACGGTGGCCGAACTCGCGCGGCGCCGTCCCGACAACCTCCTGGCCGCCATGACGAAGACGAACGAAGAGAAGAAGCTCGTCCGTGTGGTGCCGTCGGCAGCCATGGTCACCAAGTGGGTCGAGGAAGCCAAGTCGCTGCCGCGCGCCGTGGAATACTGACGGCCGTCGCGCCCTGACGTGAGCCGATGCGGAGATGGAGCGCAACGGAAGCCCGGGTGGCGTCCCGAGCCCGTTGCGCTCCTCTCGTCTTCAGCGCTTCCCGGCATGCGCGCCCGCAGACGGCTCAGGTGATGGTCTCGAAACCGGTGATGACCGGCGGCACCGCGAATGCGTTCCCGTTGCCTTCGATCTCCAGGGAGTCGAGGCCGGCAGCACCGTCGAGGGCGGCCGATCCCTCGACGGTGATGGCGCCGGCAGGTCCGACCTCCGCACGGTCATCTCCCGCGCCCATCCGCACGTTCAGTCTGCCGCCGAACGCGGAGGCGTACAGCGCCATCCAGTCGTCTTCCGTCCCCGTGTCGAGCAGGAAATCCCCTCCGAAGGAGGACGACACCCCCACAACCACGGTGTCGATGCCCCCGCCGGTCTTCACCGACGTCCGACCGCCGACGGTCAGTGCGAACAGTTGGACGGAGTCGGCGCCCGTGCCTGTGGCGATCGTGAGGTCGGCTCCGATTCCGGTGGGGTCCAGCACGATGTTGCTCGCGCCGGCACTCTTGTAGGCGACACTCACGCCGCCCCCCACTCCGGACCCGACGAGCGAGAAGGTGTTGACCCCCTCACCGCCGGCCACCTTCACGTTGCCGTTGATGCCGCTGTCGTAAATGTTCGTGGCACCGCCGCCGGCGCGGTTGCTGATTATCAGGTCGGCTCCGATGCCGGCGCTCTCAACGACGACAACGGCATTCCCCGTCCCGCTCCGGAAAGAGACACTGCCGCCCGCGCCGGAGGTGCCGCCGAAGACGATGTTGCTGCTCCCGTCGCCCTTGCGCACGGTCACGTTGCCGCCGACGTCGGCGTTGTCCATGACCAGGCTGTCGTCACCGGATCCGTTCGCGATGCCGACATGGCCGCCGAAGTCGCTGTCACTCAGAACGATGCTTCCGCCGCCGTGACCATTGTTCACGGCCAGCCCCCCGCCGACGCCCGTTCCACTCACCACCAGGTTGTCGCTGCCGTCGCGCGCAGCGATCTTCACCGTCCCGGCAACGCCGCTGTCGACCAGGACGCCCGTGCTGTCGCCGGCGCCGTTGCCCACGCGGAGACTGCCCGCCACGCCCGTTCCGTTCAGGACGAAGCTGTCGAAACCATCCTTGTTCGTGAACTTCGCGGAGCCTCCGATGCTGCTGTACGCCAACGCGGCCGCGTTGTTGCCGTTTCCGCTGCTGACCGTCACCTTGCCGGCGACATCCACCGAATCGAGCACGAGGTGGTCGTCGCCGTCCGCACCGGCGGCCTTGAACGAACCTCCCACGCCGGAATCGTGCAGGACCGTCGCGCTCCCCCCGGCGCCGGTGGCCACGCTCACACGGCCGGCGACGTCCGTCGCGTCCAGCGTCACCGTGTCGTGGCCATCTCGGTTCTTCACCAAGACCGCCCCGCCGACGCCGCTCCCGTTCAGGACGACCCCGCTGCCCCCGCTTCCGTTCGCTATCACCACATTCCCGGTGATGGTGGAGCCCTGAACGACGCTGTTGTCAATCCCGTCGCCGTTCTTCACCCGGAGGCCGCCGCCCACCGAGCTGTTGAGGACTGTGAGCTGGTTGTCGCCCGTGCTGCCGTCGAAGGCCACGTGACGGGGAGCATTGACGCCCTCCAGCCTGGCCCGATCGTTGCCATCCCCCATCGCGATGATCACGTCCCTTCTGACGCCGGACAGAACGACCGAACCGGCAGGGCCGCCACCGGTGTCGATCAGCGTGCCGTCCGTGCCCGTGATGCGCATCTGACCGGCGGCCAGGCCAGCCTGGTCGATCACGACGCTGTTGTCCTGAACGTCGCCCGTCAGGATCAGGTTGCCGGCACCCGACAAGGCAACCAGCACGGTCCCCGACAGCAGCAGCCGCGGCTCCAGCGTCTCAAGGACCAGCCGGCTCCGACGGCGTCCCTCATCTCGCCCGACCCCAGGCCTCACTGTCATGACCGTCGCCTCCCGAAAGGTGCAGGATGCCGAGTCTCCGACCGGGCATTCTACCCACCGGATTCTGCCGGCACAAGGATGCTCTTCTACAGCGCCGATCGGAAGGGCGTGCGGCTATTCCACACCCCTTCCACGGGCTGTCAGGTCAGCCGGAATCTTCAAGGAGGTCCGACGCTGCAGTGTTGGGGGCCGGGCGCCACTTCGAATGCTGCGCCTCACTGCCGGGCTCTGGACCCGGGTCAGGCGCCGGCTCCACCAGGGTGACGCCCTCCGGCTCGCGGGTTGACGGAGCAGCCGACGGTCCGCTGAGCCGGCCCCAACACCCGTCCGGCCTCCCCGCGCGTGCCCTGGGTGCCCCTGCGGTCGATCACCACAGACCGCAGCGCCTGCTCCGCCAGGTTGGTGACCGTTCACGGATTTCCTGAGAATCCGCCCTCGACGTTGTCGTATGCTGCCGGTGGTGTGCGCCGGCCCGGACGCTCAGGGCATCCCGGACCACTGCGACTACCCGGTTCACGACAGCAAGCTGGAGGGAATCAGCAACAGGATCAAGGTTGTCAAGCGCGGGGCCTACGGCCATCACGACGATCGCTGCTCTCCCCTGCAGGTCGATCAGGCATTCGACCCCGAACCGCCCGCACTTCTCAGGAGATGGACCTTTCCGAGAGCGGCCTCATCCCCCTGAGGCAGCCCGCTCCAGGAGTCCAGGCAAGGATACGCTCATGCACGCAGATGACGGGATCGGGGTGGAGGTGCGGGAGGCCGCGCGGATGGTGGTCCCGGAGGATGCGGCCATCTCCCCGCCGGCAACGAGACTCGACCGTATCTTGCCCTGGGTGGTCGCCGGCATCGCCGTGTCCGCCGCCATTCTCGCTGTGAAGCTCACGCTCATCCGGCCCTACTGCACGGGCGACTCGGCGAGCTACCTGGGCGCCGCGCGCAACCTGGCGGCAGGGCGGGGGCTGACGATCCCGTGGGGCACGCCGACCGACCGGCCGCTCGTACACTTCCCGCCGCTGTACCCCGCCGTGCTCGGCGCCGTCGGCTCCCTCGGGCCGGACCCCCTCGTTGTGAGCCGGTGGATGAACGCCGTGCTCCTGGGACTGAACGCTGCGCTCGCGGCGCTGGCCGTCTACGGCACGACCAGAAACCGGGCGCTCTCGTGCCTGGCGGCGGTGCTGATGGCCGCATCGCCCGTCATGCTGCGCATGCATACGGCGGCGCTGTCCGAGCCGCTGTTCGTCTTCCTCCTGCTGGCCGCGCTGGCGGCGCTGCACGCGTACGCCCGGCGGCCCAGTCGCCGGCTCTTCCTCCTCGCCTGTGACGCCACGGCGCTGGCGCTGCTGTGCCGCTGGGCGGGCGCGCCGCTGGTGGCAACGGGCGCTCTGGTCGTCTGCGCGTTTGGCGCGGGCGGCCTGTGGAAGCGGCTCGCGCGGGCGGCGGCGTTCGGGTTGCTCAGTTGCCTGCCCGCCGGCCTCTGGATGCTCAGGAACCTCCGGCTGGGCGGCACCGCGACGAACAGGACGTGGGCGGCCCACCCGGTCACCCGACAGCAGATCGACGACGCGCTCCGCGCCGTCTCCGGATGGGGTGTGCCGGGGTTCCGGCCCGGCACCACCCTGCAGCACTCGCTCATTCCGTTGGGGCTGCTCTGCCTGGCTGCCGTGTGCTTCGCTCTGTACCTCACGCTCCGGCGCGGGAACGTCCCGGTGGGGGAGCGGCTGCGCCACCTCCCCTGGGCGTACGCGGCCTTCCTCGTCACCTACTGCGCATTCCTCCTGGTCAGCGTCTCCTACTGCGACCGCCTGACGCCCCTGGACAACCGCATCCTGCTGCCCGCGTATGCGGCGTGGCTCGTGGGCGTGCTTGCGGTGTGGCCGGGCGCCTGGATGTGGGAGGCCCGGCGGTGGGCGGCGCGCAGGCTGCCCCTGCTGCCGTGGCTTGCCATAGCCGTGATGCAGGTGCACGCCGGCGCGCGATTCGCCGAGTTCGAGCACAACAGGACGCGCCTCTCGGCGAGTTCCTGGAACGTGCGGGAGACGCGCGCCGCCATGTCCGTGCCGTGGGACCGGCCGGTGTACAGCAACCGGCCGGAGGACTACTACATCTACGTGAACAAGGTCGTGAAGGAATGGCCTTCGCCGCTCGACGTGTGGTCGGGCCGTCCGGCGCCCGGCTACAAGGAGAAGCGCGACGCCGCCGTCCGGGAACTGACGGAGTCCGGCGGGCGGCTCGTCCTGCTCGGCACGTCCATGAAGCCCTGGCTGGATCGCGACCAGATTCCGCAGGACGTGCCGCTGGTGCGGCTCCAGGATGAGGGGAAGGTGCACGTCTACGCCGTGGGCACGCAGCCCGCGCGGCGGGGCTGGCCCTGGCAGAGGTAGCTGTCCCTGTTCGCGCGCGTCGGTCGCCGTCGTTCCGTCGCCCGGAGGTGTCCCCGCACGCAGTCGCGGGACTGGTTCCGCCGCGCCCTGAAGGCGGCCCTGGCGGACCTCACGGCAGATGGGCAGCGGAAGAAGAAGCAGTTGTCCAGCCGGCAAGGCGACCTGAAGGTGATGCAGGAGCGGCTGCTGAACGCCTACCTGGCCGGCGCGGTGGAGGAGCAGACCTTCCGAGCGAAGTCGGCGGAGCTGAAGGTCGAGCAGGAGAGGGCGGCGGAAGCGGTGGAGCGCGCTCGCGGGGACATGGACGCGTCTCGCGGGGACATGGCGCTACGGGTCTTCGATTGGGCGCAAAGACTCGGGGAACTCTGGCGCGGTCTGAACATCGAGCGCCGGCGGGCGATTCTGGAGACGGTATGCTCCAACCGGCTGCTGGACGACGTAAGTCTGCGCCTGGAAAAGAGAAAGCCCTTCGAGGTTCTCGCCAAAGGGCCGGAATGCCAGAGTGGTACCCCCGACTGGCCACACTTCCAGCGCGCCGTGGCCGAATTCACCATAGCCTTCGAGCTCCCCCATCCATGCCTGCTGCGTGCTGACGAACTCGCACGCGAATGGCTCTGAGGTCGGCGTGGCTCGTTGTCGTCGCACAGTCATCGCCAGGTGATGGGCTTACGGAGTTCGTATCCGTCGGCCTTGAGCACCGGATCCGGCAATTGGCTTGCGGCTATTCGTGCCCGGTTGATGTGCAGAAAACCGCTTGCACGCCGCTGCAGTTCGGCGGAGTATCGTTTCGGAGGAAAAGCCACCACGACCTGCTTCTGCGGCCACTCGCGACGGACCACCTGGACAGGGCCAGCAAGATCGCTGTCAGCGGACACGAGAAGTGCCGTGTCGAATTCACCGCGCATGGCGTCGAGAAGCATCTGCACTGCGATGTTCACGTCGGTTCCCTTCTCCTCGTGGTCTGTCCACCGGTTCGAGCACTTGAAGCATGTCCGCTCCTTGTTGAGGTAGTGCCCGTAGTGGATGACGATATCCGAATGCGCCTGGAGCGCCTCGAGGTAAGTATTCTGGCGGTGGGGCTTGTCTGGATCGGACGGTGTCCCTGACACGCGAGCCGTGAAGTAGTTGACACGTGCCAGCTCCTGGTGCGGTTTCAGAAGCGCTCGGATAAGACCTTCGATGTCCAGCCAAAGGAAGCGCTGCCAGCCAGCTTGCCGCAGGCCGAAGTACAGGTTAAATCCGTCAATGTAGGCGACCAGCCGTTGCACGTGGGCCCTCTAGAGCGGGAACGGATTCACCGGCCAGCGTCCCGACAGCGCCAGGACGAGAGCAGGCAAGCAAAGCAGAAGAAAAAGCGTGAGCCATGCTTGACGCCTGCTGCCGAGGCGGGTATTATACTAGAAGAAGCTGCCCCGCCAAGGATAGCATCCTTGGCTCAACGCCCCGAAAGGGGCGTTTCTTTGTACCGCCGCAGCCTCTCAAGGCCCCTCGCTTACCTGGCCTGAACCTCCAGGGAGGTCACGTAGGTCTCCGTGTGGAGCCGCTGTTCGACCTCCGACAGGGACTACGTCAGCATCCTCGCGGCGTGGACGCGCTGCGACGTCAGACCCCGGCGACGGATAACGCGCAGGAGCGCCAGCACGGACGGGGAGGCGTGGCAGTGGCTGTGGAAGAATACATGCCTCTCGAAGGACGCGCTGAGAGACGCGAGTGGCGTGCCCGCCAAGAGGCTTGAGGCCAAGCTCGATGCGCTCATCGCGAACCGGATCATCTACCCGGATGGCACCGTCAACTCGTTCGTCGCGTTCTCCGGCTTCTCGGCGTTGACGCTCCTGCCCGGAACGCGCTGCATGCTCCCGTCGCGGCCAGCGCGCAGCCTGATTCCTAACCAGATTGGGCCGATGCGGCCCTCGTTCCAACCGTACCCTGGACGACGTAAGTCTTTGCCTACAAAAGAGATGGCCCTTCGACGCGCTCGCCGAAGGGCCGGAATGCCAGGGTGGTACCCCGTGCAGGATTCAAACCTGCGGCCTTCGGCTCCGGAGGCCGACGCTCTATTCGCTGAGCTAACGGGGCACCGCTGAGGTCGATTATACAGCCCGGCGATGCTCTTGCCAAGCGCCCGCCCGGCGGTTGTCCGTCGGCAGGACTGCCCCCCCGACCCGCGGCCGAGGACGGCCGCGCGACTCCGTTGCTGTTGAAACGCTCGCTACCCGTCAGGGGCGGCGTCGGGCGGGTCGCCCGGCCGGCGGGTGCCTGCCATCACCTGGCGGAGCACTTCGAGGGCCCTCTCGAACTGCACGTCCCGGAAGTCCTTGCCCGGTTCGTCCGGCCCTTCGGGGATGTCTTCTTCCTCGGCGGCGGACTCCTCGGGCGGATGGGGCGGGTACTCGGTCTTCCGGGTCAGGAAGGTGTAGAGCTTGCGGTTCTCGGCGTCCGAGAGGCGCATCTCGATGTCCGGGACGACGCCCCTGCCCTCGATCATGTGGTCGTTCGGCGTGTAGTAGCGGGCGACGGTGAGTTTGATGGCGCTCTGGTTGTGGGGGTTGTCCATGACCTGCTGCACGCTCGCCTTGCCGTAGGTCGTCTCGCCAACCAGCACGGCGCGGCGGTGGTCCTGAAGGGCGCCGGCGACGATCTCCGAACCGCTGGCGCTCAGGCGGTTGACCAGCAGGACGAGGGGCAGGTCCAGGTCGGAGCGGGAACGGCGGGCCTCGTGCACGACCTCGTTCTGGCGGGGGGCGCGCACCGTGACGATCGCGCCGCCGTCGAGGAATCGGTCCGCCAGTGCGTTGGCCGCGTCGAGCAGGCCGCCCGGGTTGAAGCGCAGGTCCAGAATCAGGCCGCGCATGCCCTGGCGCTGCAGGTCCTCGAGGGCCGCCGCCAGGTCCTTGGAGACGGCTTCGCTGAAGTAGGGGATGTAGATGTAGCCGATCCGGTCTTCGTGGTCGATGATCTCCACGGCGCGGACGCCCGGGATCTTGATGATCTCGCGGGTGACGGTGATATCGCGCTCTTCCTCCTCCTCCTCCTCGCCGCGCAGGATCGTGATCGTGATCCGGGTGCCGGGCGGGCCGCGGAGGATCTCCAGCACCTCATGCACGTCCTTCATGTCGGCCACTTCGGTGACCGTTCGGGTGGATTCTTCACGCACGCGGATGATGCGGTCGTGCGGCAGGACGCCGAGCCGGGCTGCCGGGGTGCCGGCGATCGGTTGCTCGACGTGGATGACGCCGGCCGGCGGGTCGAAGGTGATCTGGATGCCCAGCCCCCCGAACTCCCCTTTCAGGTCGGCCTCGGTCTCCCGGCGCATGGCGGGCGGCCAGAAGGCGCTGTGCCGGTCGAGCTTGCTCATCATGCCCGCGCAGGCGCCCTCGAGCAGGGCCTCGTGGCTGATCTCATCGACCGAGCGGCCTTCGATCTCGCGCACGAGCCACATGACCGGCTCGACGAAGCCCTCGATCAGGTCCGGCTGTTCGGCGGATCGGGCGGGAAGGGCCGCCGGCAGCAGCCCGAGCGCCAGCCCGGCGGCGACACCGATCCAGACATCTCGCATTGACCGTCGTCTCATGGTTCCGTCCTATCCGGCGGCTGAGACCGCCGCCAGGGCTTCGGCGGGGACGGGTTCGAGTGCGCCGCGCAGGTGTTCGACGGCCCGCTGCAGCTGCACGTCCACAAACGGCTCCTGCGGTTCGGCGGCCGTCTCCGGGGCCGGGGGCCGGCTCGGGCCGGCGCGTCCGGCCAGGTGGGCGGCCAGCCGGCGGACGTCGTCCGGCGGGAGTTCCACGGCGACGTCGGGCGTGAGCCCGCCGCTTCTGGGGTCCTCGCGGTCGCGCTCGATCTCCTGGCCGTTGGGGCGCACGTAGTGGGCGACAGCCAGCCGGATCGTGCTGCCGTCGTATGGGCACCGGATGTCCATGCGCAGGCTGCCGCGGCCGAGCGTGGGCTCGCCCACGAGCGTCGCGCGGCCGTTGTCGGCCAGGGCGGCGGCCATCATCTCGGCGGCTTCGGCGGTGCGGACGTTCACCAGCAGGGCCAGCTTCATGTCCGGGAAGGCGTCTCCCGGTTCGGCGCTCTGCGAGACCTCGCGATCGCCGCGGCCCCGGGCGCTCAGGAGGACGCCCTCGTCGAGCAGCAGGTCGGCACACATCAGGGCCGCGTCGAGCGGTCCGCCGGGGTTGAAGCGCAGGTCCAGCACCGCCGACCGGGCGCCGAGGTCCTTGAGCTTCGCCAGGCCGTCGGAGATCAGACCGACCGTCCGTTCGTCGAAGTGCGTCAGGGCCATGTAGCCGATCTCCGGATCGGCATCCAGTATCTGAACGGCCTGGACGCTCGGCGTCGGCGTCAGGGCGCGTGTCAGCTCCACCTCGCGCTCCGGCCGGCCGGGCCGCACGACGGTCAGGACGACCCGGGTGCCCGGTTCGCCACGGAGGGCGCGCACGGCGTCGTAGGTGGTGCGGAAGTCCTCGGCCTCAAGTTCCTCTCCGTCGGGCGTCTCCCGGATCTTGACGATGAAGTCGCCCGTGAGAAGCCCTTCCTGAAAGGCCGGGCGTCCCTGGATCGTGCCGTCGATGGCCACGACCTTGCCCAGGGGCAGGAAGCGGGCGGTCAGGCCCAGTTCGGGGACGGAGCCGCCGGCCGACCGGCCGTAGCGTTCGGTCATCTCGGCCGGCAGGTAGAGCCCGCCGGGGTCGACCTGCTCGATCATGCCCTGGTAGGCGCCCTCCAGGAGCAGGCTGCGGTCCACGTCTTCGACGTAGTAGCTCTCGATCTGATCCAGGAGCCACGTCAGGGGCCGGAAGAACTGCCGGACGAGCAGTTCGGACTCGCTCTCGTCGGCCCGCACGTACACCGCATGAACGGCGAGGCTCGCCGCAAGACCCAGCACGAGGCCCGCACAGATGCCCTTCCATCGCATGACGGCCTCACCTCCCGGCTCGAGGCACACACGCCCCCCTCGTGTTGTCGATGATACGGCAGCCCGGAGGGACCGTCAAGCGTGGCGCGGCACCCATCGCCGCCCTTCGGGGCCGGGGAGTCCGTGCCAAGGCGCCTCCGCGCACGAACGCGCTGGCACGTCCGCGGGCATTCTGGTAGGCTTGTCATGTCCTGGGAGCCGCTCTTCACACCCCCTGCAGGCCCGACGCGGCGCCCGCCCCCGATGGTCGCTACTCATGAGGTCCCGAGATGGTGCCGAGATCAGGACGGCCGGCCGACACAATGACGTCTCCCCAGATGGCCGCGCACCGACGCGACGGCGGGATCCTGCTGCTGCCGGTGGGCTGCTTCGAGATGCACGACAGGCACGTGGGGCTCTCCTGCGACACGTTCCTGGCCGAGGCGGCCTGCCGTGTGCTGGCCGAGGAATGGCGGGCGGCCATCCTGCCGCCGATCGTGTTCACCTACCCGGGCGCAACCACGCGGTGGCCGGGAAGTTGCGCCATCCGGCCCCGGGAGACGCTCGACTACATCATCGCCGTCGTCAAGGGCATCCTTCGGAACGGCGGCCGGCGGCTGGTCCTGGTGGGCTGGCACGGGCCGAACGGGCCGATCATCCAGGTGGCGCTGCGGCAGGTGTTCGAGGAGACGGGCGAGCTGCCGATCCTGTTCATGCCGAACGAGGGCGAGTTCTACCGGAAGATCGAGGAGGAGTTCGGCCGGCCGCACGGCGAGGCCGCCTGGTACCTGGCCTCGCTGGAGATCTGCGGACGGGCCGACGAGTTCGATCCGGCCGTCAGCGAGGCGGACGAGCACCCGCGCGACGTGCCGACGTTCCCCAGCCTCCGCAAGCTGGCCAGGCACGGCGTCAGCGCCCCCTACGTGTTCGTGACGCCCTGGAGCCACGTCGGCTGGTGCTCCGGTCTGACCCGGGCCGACGCGCCGCGTCTGGCGGAACTCTACCGCGAATGGCTCCTCTCCCAGGCGCGGGGCCTGCCGGAGGACTACGAGGAGTTCCGCCGGGACATGGCGGCGGCGATGGAGCAGGAGCCCTGGAACGAGATGTGACGGTCGCGAAGGCTGACTGAACTGAACCGAGACGGAAGGAGCAACGATGAGGACCGGCCGGGTGGGGATGGCTCTTCTGGTTCTGCTGGCGGTGGCGGTCGGGGCGGCCCGAGGGCAGGAGGCCCCGGACGCGGCGGACGGCGGCACGGTCGTGCTGAACACCTACGGCATCTGGCGCTTTCACTGCACGCTGGCGCCGCCCGTGATCGCGGACGGGGGGGAGGTGACGCTCCGGCACGCGTGGCTGAACTACAAGACGCCCGGGCCCGCCGAAGGCTGGACGGCGCCGGGCTTCGACGACGGCACCTGGCACCGCGGCCCGGCGGCCCTGGCCACGAAGTCGGCCCTGGTGGCGCGCGTCTGCCTGCGAGGCAAGTTCCAGGTCACCGATCCGGCGGCCGTCGGCGCGCTGTCGCTCTGGGCGGCCTACCGCGGCGGCCTGATCGTCTACGTGAACGGCACGGAGATCGCGCGCCGGCACATCGCCGCCGGGCAGGAACTGGCCGACGGGCCCGCCGGCGAGGAGCGCGAGGAGGCCGCCCTGCCGATCCCGTCCGACCTGCTGCGGCCGGGCACCAACGTGCTCGCGCTCGAGGTCGTGCGCGCACCCTACCCGGAGGCGACCGAGGACAACGTGTACGAGGAGAACTCGTGCCAGATACTGCGCGTGCGGTTGACGGCCGACGGGGCGGGCGGGCTGGTGCCGAACGCCGTGCGTCCGGACGGGTTCCAGGTGTGGACCGCCGATCCGCTGGCCGTGGACCTCAACGTGGACTTCGGCGACCGCGCCGAGGGGGTGCGGCCCGTGGTGATCGTCGGGGCGAGGAACGGGATCTTCACGGGCAAGGTGGGCGTCGGCTCGACGACGCCGATCCGCGGGCTCAAGGCGACGGCCGGCGATCTGACCGGAGACGGCGGCAGCATCCCGTCCGCCAACGTGCAGGTGCGCTACGGCATCCCGTGGGGCGACTATCGCCACGTGAACGCAGGCCAGCGCCGGCTGCCCACGCCGTACATGACGAAGACGATGCGGCTGGGGGCGCTTGCCGAGCAGCCGCAGGCGGAGTTCCCGGTGCTGCCCGAGCCGAAGGAGTACCAGCAGCTGACGTTCGCGCCCGACGCAAAGGACGTGCCGTCGCCCGACGGCGCCGTCGTGCCGGTATGGATCCGCGTCCGCGTCCCCGCCGACGTCGAGGCCGGCACGTACGCGGGCACGGTAAGTATCGAGGCCGAGAGCGTCGAGGCCGTCGACGTGCCCGTCGAGGTGCGTGTCGCCGACTGGACGCTGCCCGACACGCAGGGCCTGCACACGTTTGTGGACATGATCCAGGGGCCCGACACCCTCGCGCTCGAGTACGACGTGCCGCTGTGGAGCGACGAGCACTGGCGCCTCATCGCCGAGTCGTTCCGCCTGATCGGCGAGACGGGTGCGCGCACCGTCTACATCCCGCTGATCGTGCACACCAACTTCGGCAACGAGGAGTCCATGGTGCGCTGGGTTCGGACGGGGGAGGGCACCTACGACTACGACTTCTCGATCATGGACCGCTACCTGGACGTGGCCACCGAGAACATGGGCACGCCGAAGCAGGTGATCTTCGTCGTGTGGGACGTCTACATGATGCCGGCCGACACGCTGGAGTCGGCGACGCGCAGCCGGGCGAAGGACACCGCCCGGAACCTGGAGAAGCTGGGCGCCGCCTACGGCAAGGGGCCCCGCGTGACGGTGGTTGACCCGGCCACGGGGCAGGTGGAGATCGCTGAGCTGCCGACGCACTTCGACGCCGACGCCAGCCGGCCGCTGTGGAAGCCGCTCTTCGACCGACTGCACGAACGGATGGCGGCCCGCGGCCTGCAGGACGCGATGATGATCGGCGTGCAGCACGACACGTGGGCGACCGAGGCGGAACACGCCTTCTTCCAGGAGGTCACCGGCGATCTGCCGTGGGTGATCCACGCGCACGAGGGCGCGGCGTTCAACAAGCGGCAATACGGCATATCGAAGCTCGGCTACCAGGCGCTCGTCTGGAAGGTCACGTTCTCCGACGACAACGCGGGGCGGCCGAAAGGCTACCGCGGCGGGATCAAGAGCCACATGGGCTGGGCGCGCCCCGACCTCGTCGGGCAGTTCGACCGCGCCAACTCGCGCGAGAACAGCCCGAACGTCTTCTGGCTGTGCCTGGCGGAGACGGCGATCACAGGGTCGCAGCGCGGCACCGGGCGTCTGGGCGCGGACTACTGGAAGGTGCTCAAGGACCGGCGCGGGAGCCGCGTGGGACGCAGCCACGAACGCTATCCCGAGAGCAGCTGGCGCAACCTGTTCATCCCGGAGGCCATGCTGGCGCCCGGGCCGAACGGCCCGCTGGCGACCGACCGGCTCGAGGCCTACCGGCTCGGCATCCAGGAATGCGAGGCGCGGATCGTCCTGGAGTACGCCATGGACCGCGCCCGCGAGGACATCGGCGAGGAC